>VAPF01021236.1_pt1 | contig 23465 bp, 21 predicted proteins | sample 3393931 | NCBI WGS metagenome assembly VAPF01 (sample SAMN08290437, study PRJNA428436) | hydrothermal vent metagenome | isolation source: Deep-sea hydrothermal vent chimney | place: Atlantic Ocean: South-mid Altantic Ridge | depth 2773 m m | reverse complement strand
GTCTGATTAATAGTCACCTGCTTGTCCAGACGACCGCTGGTAACATGCGCTGTCACCTTGCTGGTTGTGCCCGCTTTAAAATTATCCATTCTGTTTACAACGGTACCATTAGTTAGCGCCGTACCGTCATCCAGCCATGCACCCCAGGTACTGGCATAACCATGTTGACCGGTGGTAACAGTGGTAAATGGAAACCCTGTATTCAGCTTAACGCGTTGACCCGCCACTACCGCCTTACCTTTCACCGTAGCTGGCGCGGCATAATACAGTTTGTAGCGATAAACATGGTCAATGAATTTTGTACGATCCCTGCAGATACTGCTTGTTGTTCCATTTTTAGCCTTACCAATATCGACATAACCGGTATTAAATGCCAGCACATTATTAGTTTTACTGGTGTTTGTACCACTACCTCCGCTGTAAGTGCTAGTATCAGAAATGTTCGCCTGGCCGGCAGTCGTTGAACCCGCACTATAGCGTACCTTCACAGCCGTTTTGCCACTGAAAGAGGAGCTTTTCGTGTCTTCGTACATCAATAGCTGGGGCTGATTTCCAACCTCGCTTGCCTGCAGGGTTCCGCTCGAAAGGTTTGTCCCGTTTGTAACAGAGACCCATCCGTTCGGAGATTTCATTTCCATATCATAATTAAACACCCAGACACCAAAAGGATTGGTTGCAGTAACACCGGAAGTGGCGGTAATCATTCCATGAACACGCTGCGGCGGAGTACCCGGCAGTTCTGCCCAGAATTTAACCGTTTCTTTCGCCGTTGATGTTTGTGGTGTAGCAATTAAGGTCATGGTAGTAAACTGACTACCTTTTGCGCCGCTATTATCTGAGTCACTGCTACAGATTCCGCTATTGATTTTGGCTATATAAGTAACCGCCTTCTTATCGGCTTTCAGCACCAGGTCCGGCGCTGCCTGATTGAGGAAACAAAGTACCTCATTAATGTGATCCAGCGCCCGCTGACCTTCTACCTGCACCTCGGTACTGGCTCTATCGGTGGCATAAGCAGAGGTGGTCGGTGCCGTAAATGTGCCCGCAGACAGTGCCCGATAGGTCGTAGACACACCCGCCAGCGCCGCTACCGCATTACTATTAGTCTTGGATGTCAGCGGAGCGGCTGAAGATGGCAGTGTCACTGCCGCTGCCGCTACAACAGGTATCGTTGTACCGCCGTTATTACTGGCAGCAGGAGTACCACTACCACCGCCGCCACAGGCGGACAAACCTGTAGCCGCCAGTATAGTTAGTATTACTCCTGTATATCTATGTTACATTTCCATTACTGTTCCCTCCCCGGGTCATTTCATATAAAGAGTTGTTTATACCGGATACAAATTGAGATGCAGCTATATCGCGGTAAATACCTTATCGTCAGCCAGATGCCTTTCTTTAATATATTGACGAAACTCAACGATGGCCTGGTTAAAGCAAGCAGTCATCGTGCAGGAAAGTGGATAGATTCCCCGAAATGCTATCACCCTTTTCAGCAACCGTTGTTAAACTGAATTAACGCATGTATAAGCCTCGCCAAATACGCTAAAATCACTTCTTTTGTCACCGCCTGTCAACCATGTCTGTTTATACCATCATTGAAGATACCGAGCTCAGGGACTTTCTGAGCCATTACAATGTCGGGCAACTAATTGATTACAAAGGCATTAGTGATGGTATTGAAAATACTAATTATTTTGTTAATACAGAAAAAGATGGTTGCCAGCAGCGTTTTGTGCTGACCATCTTTGAACAGCACAGTTTTGATGAGTTACAGTATTTCCTGAATTTGATGCACCACCTTGCTGATCATCAGGTACCCAGCGCGAACCCGGTGGCGGATAATAAGGGTGTTTATCTACGCACTTTCAATCACAAACCCATTGCGCTGGTGGAACGCCTGCATGGTAGCAGTATTAGTGAAACGACTATAAATCACTGTGCGCAACTGGGTACAGCGATGGGCAAAATGCATGCGGCCGGGTTGAGTTACACCGCCAAAATTAATAACCCGCGCGGCCCATTGTGGTGCCAGCAAACCGCCACAAAGGTAATGAAAAAACTCACCGCAGAGGAACAGGCCGTGCTCCGGGATGAGGTTGCTTTTCAGAAACACAAACGCGATGCCAGCCTGCCACACGGGGTGATTCATGCCGATCTGTTTCGTGATAATGCACTGTGGTACAACGCCAACGGCAGTGACTGCTTCAGCGGTATTATTGATTTTTATTACGCCTGTGATGATGCCTTGCTGTATGACCTGGCTGTGGCGGCCAATGACTGGTGCAGCAATAGCGACCACAGCCTGAACAAAGAGAAAGTAATCGCCCTGCTCGGTCAGTATCACCAATATCGGCCACTGCTGGCAGAAGAACAATATTACTGGCCAACATTATTACGTGCCGCTGCCCTGCGTTTCTGGTTATCACGTTTATACGATAAACATTCCCCCCGCAGCGGCGAACTGGTGCATACCAAAAATCCCGACCAGTTTAAAGCCATTCTCTGTGACCGTGTGCAGCAGCAGGATAATTATCTGCGTTACTGGCCTGCGCAAAATTAACACAACGACATGTTAGCCTGGAATCCACAGACGGTCGGCGTAAAACAGTCTGTGTTTTCGCGTATTTCGCTAATGAAATAAAGGAGAAAAAGATAATGCACAAGATGGTTCTTGTTCTTATAACTGGTATCCTGTTACCGCTACACAGCTTTGCCGCTGTCAAAGGTGTGGTTGATTATCCCTACATTGGTATCCAGTTCACCATTCCCGATGGCTGGCAGGGACAGGAGCAGACTAACAGTTACCTGATACTGTCTGCGGACAAAACCGGGTTTATCAGTCTGCTGGAAAACAATGCCCGACAACTTACACAGTTAACGCAGGAATTTGAGCATGGTCTTGTGGCAACGAATATACAACTGCAACGCAACGGCCCGGTTGAAACGCTACAAAATAAAAAAAAGATAAAAGGGATTGGCGCTGTTTTTAGCGGTCACCTTGATGGTGCAGCCGCCAAAGCCTATGTTATCAACCTGATTAATCCCTATGGTCACGGCATAACGATTGTAGCGGCCGCCCCCACCAGCCATTATACCGATGACTATAAAAAACTCGCCCGGAAAATCGCTGATAGTGTTATTTTTTCCCACCCGGAAACATCAACCCAGACCACCCGATGGGAAAAGAAACTATACGACCATCAGTTAACACACATAAAAAAACGTAACGACACAAACAATAATCAGGTTACAAAAATAACCTATAATTTTTGTCGAAATCATTCCTTACATTACGCATTTAACCACCACACTTCGACCGATGCCAGCAATCGTTTTTCATTCAGCCAATCTGCCGAAATGGGAGAAGGTCAGTGGCGTATTATCACCGACAGTCACGGTAAGGCACACCTGCAAACACGCCTGGATAACGACCATACAGACAGTTATATCATCAGTGCACAGGATGGTACTATTTACCTGAATAAAGAAGCGTATAAATCGGCAAAATCCCGCTATTGCCGTTAAAAATTATGAGATAACATTAGCCGCCTTTAGTTACTTTTTCATGCTGCTTTGTTGCAAGATTATAAATAGTTAACAAATCCTCTTCATCAATATCAACGAAGGTATCAATATGGCTCAATGCGTAGACAAAATCTTCATGATTTATTGGCTCATATTCTACAATATTAGCAGCAACGCTAGTTTCTTTAAGGTGCAGATGAGCCGGATACCGGCGCCATTTAAATAACCCATTAAAGAGAATAGCAACCAGTAAAATAGTCACCGTATTCAATAATATCGGCTTAAACTCGTAGCTATAACCCAGCTGATGCAATTTTTCCGAGCCGATAACCGCTGCCAGTGCCGTTGCACCACCGGGTGGATGAGTGCTACGTGTTAGATACATTACCCCAATGGCAAGACCAACACTGGCCGATGCAGCTACCGTAAAATTGGGAATCAGGTGCCAGCAGGCAACACCAACTACCGCAGACAGAGCGTGCCCCGCAAAAACATTCCATGGCTGAGAGAAAGGTACATGAGGTGCCGCAAACAGTAGCACCGCACTCGCACCCATAGATGGCACAATGAAAACAGCTACTCTGGGGTCAAGCAGCCAGTAACTTGTCATGAAAATGGCAAATATACCTAAAAAACCACCAACGGTAGCAATTATATTTTCCCGATAATTAACTTTATTGTGACTAAAACCAATTATATTTAAAAAATTCATTAAATGACCTTTATTGTTATAGACGTATTACTGAAACGGATAAAAAGGATACCTATTGTTCAAAACACGCTGTCAATACATCCACGTAAACTCGACACCCGCATCCCTGCGGCTGACGGTCTTTAACAATAAGTATCCTTTTTATCCATCCTGTTAGTAAGTGTAACGCTGCGATAAACCGCACGTTATTTTAATCCTGTGTTATCCTGAAATTGTTTTATCTTGAAATAACCAGTTGCGCAAAGCGCGTGCGCATTTTTGATGGCGCAGGGCAAGACTTGCCACTGGAATAGTTATTCTATTCCAGTGGCGTAGTGTGACCATGTACTATTAGGAAACCTCTGACAGAGGTTCCTCAGAAAGGTGCGGCTTACCATGTAGCGGATTCACCCTGTGGGTGAAAAGCGGGTCATAAATATTCACAGGATTATTGCGTTACACTCAACAGGGAGTGATTAACCAATGAATCCGGGTATATCGGTTGTATCAACCAGAACTCCATCCACGCGGTCTTTTCATCCCTGCTATTTTGCATGCCTGTTTCACGTATCCATACGGGAAAAGTTCAAAAAGCTGCTTCTTGGCCTGCTTTTTATCATATCCCCTTTCGGTCGACAGGTAGCCGGTAACGTGGCGAACATCGGGAGCAACTTTATGCTCATTATAATACTCCCGCATAAAATCCAGTATTACCCAGTATGCATCGTTCAGTTCAATATCTTCTTCTTTCGCCAGTTCACTGGCTATAACCTGAGTCCAGTCATCAGGGTTAATTAAATAGCTTTCATCATCTCTTAAAGCCGGAATACTCATTTTCTTTTCTCCAGAATAATGATTCTCATACAACCTGATGCGCAAGATAACACCAGATAATTGAAATGTATCAGGGTTCTAATGCTCACCTTTAGTACGCAATAAACCACCCAGTCGATTACCCTGTTTCTGTGGGCCACCCTGTGGAAATAAGTTATGTAAATAATGATTGCAGCCTCTATCGCAACCCCATAGTTTACGAAAATGTTTAATCATGTCGCGTACCGAGGCCTGCTCTCCATGTTTTGCGTAGCAGTCACGCTGGTAACGTATAACTTCCCAGTGCTCCTGCTTTAGTTGCAGGTTTTCATGCTCAGCCAACTGACGGGCAAACTCCTCACTCCAGTCACTGGGGTCAACCAGATAACCCTCGCTGTCAGTTAATATTTCTTCACCATTTACCATAATCTGGCGAGTAATCATATCAGGGTAGGCGGTATTACCGGAGGCTTCACCATTAGCCGACCCTTCCGAACTATGACCCATTTCAGTCAGATTTCGTAACTCAATATTTATCTCACCATCCAGTCGACCCTGATAGCGCTCCACACCCGCAACAAAAACCTTGCCACTCGTCGGTGGTTCATCAAAACACACCTTACCGGTACGATCGGTGGGAGTTGGTCCGATAGAGCGGTTATTTTCATCTAATAATAATTCAACAGGTGTACGCTTTAGTGGTAAGCCACTGAATTTCATCGTAACATTAATACAAATCATAACGCTTGCGCCTTATATTAAATAATAAATGGATTATTTAGTAAATTGATTCACACAGTATATAAGACTTAGTTGATATAAGGCAAACGATTTTTATTTGACATTAGTATCGAAATATCCGATATTAAAACCATGGATATGAATCAGGTCAAAACATTTCTTGCCGTTGCCGCCAATGGCAGCTTTCTTGAGGCGGCCAAACGCCTGTACGTCACTCAATCCACGGTGAGCAGCCGCATTCAGGGGCTTGAATCATTTCTGGGCGCGAATCTGTTCGTGCGCAACCGATCGGGCGCAACACTAACCCCCGCAGGAAAACGCTTTATTCATCATGCAAAAGCATTTGTATTAACCCTGGAACAGGCGCGCCACGATGTCGGCCTGCCCAGTCGTTATCGTGCCAGTATTACTGTCGGCGCACGGATTGCCTTATGGGAAGTCTTTCTGCCTAACTGGGTTGGTGAAATGCGACGCACTTCATCAGATATTTCAATTCGTAGTGAAATTGGTTTTGAAGAAGACCTGATGCGTCGCGTGATTGAAGGCACCATGGATGTAGCGCTGATGTACACACCGCAACATAGCTCGGGCATTCATGTACAGCACCTGTTTGATGAAACGCTGGTATTACTCACCACCGATCCCGATAAACCCTGGCCCGCAGAAGATTATATTTACGTCGACTGGGGCCCGGCATTCTATGCACAGCATAGTAGCAACTACCCCGACCTGGAACGACCCGCACAGGTTGTTAATATCGGCTGGCTGGGCGTACAGATAATTGTGAGTAATGGCGGCTCCTGTTTTGTACCAGTGCGTATGGCCGAACCACTCATTCATGCCGGGCAATTATTTCATATGCCAAACAGTCCACAGTTTAAATTACCCACCTATATGGTGTATTCACGTCGTAGCGATTCCACTGTGCTGGAGCAGGTACTTAACAGCCTGCGTGCACAGGCAGCTATCGAGCAGCAAAAGGCCCTGCCCAGTGGTATTTTACTGGAGTAAATTTTTATTCTCCTTCTCTACCTGTTAAGCTGCCTCTGAACTATTTTTCTCCACAGGTCACAGGTGATGAAAATTTCATCTCATTCCGGCGCTCCCAGGTTATTCACTGCCGCCTTACTAACCACCGCGCTTTTCTCTGTATCCTGCACGAATCAAACCAAACATACGCTGGTAACCATCGCTGATGCCCGCACCCATCCAGCTACTTTTATCAGGGCAGGTACTAAGCCGGATCAGGCTGGCGACATACTGGTTTTTGATCAGCCACTGTTAAATCGGAAACACCAGCCCATTGGTAATAATAGCGGCAGTTGTATCCGCACCCGCCCTGGCGAGAGTTTCCAGTGCCAGTGGACCCTGAGTTTTAAGCACGGCACCATACAGGTTGCAGGCAGGGAGTTTGATAAAGGCACTTCAGCCATTGCTATCGTTGGTGGCACCGGTAAATTCAGTACTATTCGTGGTGAAATGACCTCGAAGAATAATGGTGACGGCACCTTTACCCAGACGCTTGTTTATCAGTTAAATTACTAGTCTGGTCGGTAAACACACCGCACCAGGGTCAGTCGATATTGCCCCTTTTTAGTGCAAAAAAAACAACTCCCCCACTTTCCCTATGTAACTTATTGTTATATATGTAAAAAAATATTGGCATATTGCTTGCAAGGTTAACCTGTATTCACTTACAACGAAGCAAGAGGTTAACGATGACACCCACGGGCACAAGCAGTCTTAAGCTTAATTTATTTTCATTCTCCGGCAATATCCGCACTCTGCATTTAACCTGGATTGCTTTCTTTATCAGCTTTTTTGTCTGGTTTAACCACGCACCATTACTGCTCTCTATTCAACATACTTTTGGCCTGAGCCAGCAGGAACTTAAAGCCCTGCTAATTGTAAACGTTGCGCTCACCATTCCGGCACGCATCATCATCGGTATGCTGGTAGACAAATACGGACCGCGTATTACTTATTCTGCCCTGCTCTTCGTTTCCAGCTTTATCTGTTTCGCATTCGCTATGGCCGATTCATATCAAATGTTACTGGCCACGCGTTTTGCACTGGGTTTTGTCGGTGCTGGTTTTGTTATCGGTATCCGCATGATCGGGGAATGGTTCCCCGCCAGACAGGTAGGCATTGCCGAAGGTGTTTATGGTGGCTGGGGTAATTTTGGCTCTGCCGCTGCCGCCCTGTCCCTGCCCACCATTGCACTACTGTATGGGGGTGACAATGGCTGGCGTTATGCGGTTGCTTCAACCGGTGTTATCTCGCTGATTTACTCTTTTGTCTATTACAGACTGGCACGCAATACACCAAAAGGCTCTACCTATTTCAAGCCGAAAAAAACTGGTGCGATGGAAGTAACCAGTAAAGGCGACTTCTTCTTTTACCTGCTGATGAATATCCCCATGTATGCAGCACTGGCTGTTCTGGCATGGAAGCTGGGGCCGGATAATCTGGCTATTATTGATGCTTTTTTTACTGATGTCATTTATCTTACCCTGCTGGCTTTATACATTTATCAGAGCTCGCATGTCTGGCGCATCAATGCGCACGTGTTTAAAGAAAATGTCGCAGAAATACATCGCTATAAATTTAAGAATGTTGCCATTCTTGACCTTGCCTATCTGGTTACCTTTGGTTCTGAACTTGCCGTTGTCTCCATGCTGCCCCTGTTCTTTAAAGAAACCTTTAACTTATCCATCGTTGAGGCAGGGTTGCTCGCATCCGGTTATGCTTTTATGAATCTGGTCGCACGTCCCAGTGGTGGTTTTTTCAGTGACCGCTTTGGCCGCAAAAAAAGCTTAACACTGCTAATCAGCGGTCTTGCTGTGGGCTATTTTTTACTCGGCAGCATTACTCCCGAATGGCCATTATTTCTCGCTGTCGCAGCAACCATGGGCTGTTCCTTCTTTGTGCAGGCCGGAGAAGGGGCGGTTTTTGCCATTGTGCCGTTAGTTAAACGCCGCATGACCGGCCAGATTGCGGGTATGGCAGGCGCATACGGCAATGTTGGTGCGGTTTCCTTTCTTACCGTATTCTCCTTTGTTAGTGCATCAACCTTCTTCCTGGTTATTGCCGGGGCGGCAATAACTACACTCATTGCCGTCCAGTTCCTTGATGAACCAGAAGGGCAGATGGCAGAGATTATGCCTGATGGCAGTGTGCAGATGATTGATGTATCCTGAGACTATCTGCCTCAGGGTCACTAATTTATGACGCAAAAACTCTCTATCAGACTCGGCCAGAGTTCAAACAAAGGCATTAAAGAGCGTAATGAAGATTTTTATGGTGCGCTGATTCCCGAAGACTCGACATTAGAGACCAAAGGCATCGCCTGTGCCATTGCTGATGGCATGGGCAGCTGCGCGAATGCGCGTGAGGCCAGTGAGCACTGCGTCAAAAGTTTTCTGAATGATTATTTCAGCACCCCGGAAACCTGGTCAGTTAAAAAATCCGGGGCAAAAGTGCTCACGGCTATTAACAGCTGGTTACTGAGCAATGGCAATAAAGACCAGGCGCACGGCATGGTCACCACCTTCAGCGCCATTGTTTTAAAGTCCACCACTGCACACCTGTTTCATATTGGTGACTCACGAATTTATCGTTACCGTCATCCCCATAATAAAAAACATAGTGATTTTGAAATTCTGACCAAAGACCACCGGGTATGGATTTCGAATGAAAAAAATTATTTAAGCCGTGCTATGGGTATCGACTTCCATCTGGATATTGATTACCGCACGGTAAGTATTCAGCAAGATGATGTCTTCCTGATGACCACCGATGGTGTTCATGACTACCTTAGCGATGCACAACTAAAAAACCATCTGGAATCTTCTGCATCCATCGAAGTCATCAGCGATGAAATTGTCGGTCACGCCCTTGAAGTCGGCAGCCATGACAACGTTACCTGCCAGATTATTCAACTTGAACAGCTCCCCAGTCAAGACCCCAATGAAGTCTATAACCAACTGACGCGTCTACCTTTCCCACCCCCTATGGGACCGGGCATGACAATTGATGGCTATGAAATTCTCGATGAAATTCATGCCAGCACAACATCACAGTTATATAAAGTTCGCGATAAAGACAGTGGTGAATTGTTTATGATGAAAACGCCGTCAGTAAATTATTCTGACGACCCGGCGTATATCGAACGTTTTTATATGGAAGAGTGGGCTGGTAAACGTATTAACAGTGATTCGGTGTTACGCATCTATGAATTAAAACGTCCGCGTAATTTTTTATACTTCATTATGGAATATCTGGAAGGTAAAACCTTGCGCCAGTGGATGCAGGAAAATCCGGTGCCTGATATTACCGAAGTCACCCGTTTATGTAATAAAATTATTCAGGGACTACGTGTATTCCATCGCATGGAAATGTTACACCGCGATCTGAAGCCGGAGAATATTATGCTAACGCAACAGGATAATATAAAAATTATTGATTTTGGTTCGGTTAAAATTGCCGGCGTAGAGGAAATTAGCACGCCGGTAGAGCGCATTGATCTACTCGGTACAAAAAATTATACCGCACCAGAATATTTATTAGGCTCCGAAGGCAGCAACCGTTCAGATATTTTTTCTTTAGGTATTATCATCTATGAAATGCTAACCGGTGAACTACCTTATGGCGATAAGCTTAGCCGCAAACTTAACTGGCGCACAGTCAATAAAATTCAGTACACCAGCGCAATACAACATAACCCGATGATCCCTTTATGGCTGGACGGGGCACTGAAAAAAGCGGTAAAAATTGATTTTCGCCTGCGTTATGATACCTTTTCAGAATTTTATTATGATCTGACGCACCCCAACCCCGACTTTATGAAATATCACGCCCCCCTGCTGGAAACTAATCCAGATCTATTCTGGAAAACACTTAGCGGTCTTTTATTTATCATAAATATCGGCTGGTTAATTTATTTTTTTGCATGACATCAAACCAGCATAAATTTAGCTGCATTATTCTTGCTGGTGGCCAGGGCAGGCGTGTAGGCGGACAGGACAAGGGCCTGCTTGAATATAACCATAAAAAATTGATTAGCCATGTGATTGCTGCGGTGAAACCGCAAACAAATGAGATTATCATCAGCGCTAATCGTAATATTGAGATCTATAAACAATATGCCGATCAGGTAATCAGTGATACTACCGCAGGGTATCAGGGGCCACTGGCAGGTTTACATGCAACCCTGGCACATTGTAAACAGGACTGGGTCTTTGTCGTTCCCTGTGATATGCCTTTTTTAACCACCGCTGTTTTTCATCGACTGGCCGCCGCTGATGACAACAGAAAAATTTATATTGCAGCATCCGGCGCAAGGTTACAGCCGGTTTTTCTTCTCCAACGCTCACTTCATGCCTCAATCGAATCGGCACTGGATCAGGGAGAATTAAGATTAATGCGATGGATTAACTCGTTACAACCCGGCGTTATCCACTTTTCTGAAGAACGAACTTTCAGCAACTTTAATAGCAGAGAAAATTTTTCCTCCCCACCATCACCCTAAGCCACATTCTGCCCGAATACCCCCCCTTTTCGCGTACTTTGCGTTTTTCACGACCTGTTTTTTCTCTTTATGACCTTACACACTATCTTTTCACAGCAAGCGGCAGGGAATCAAACGCTGGAGACTGAAAAGCGTTACATCATGGTATGATTACACCGAAATAGTGTAGCGCTAACTGAATTTCTTATGCCATTAACAGCCGAACAACGTAAACACGACACCAGTGGGATTACTCTCTGGGGTGTTGTTATTAATCTGATTTTATCCGCCATTAAAATTACTGGCGGCATTTTTGGCCATTCTCAGGCACTGCTTGCCGATGGCTTCCATTCGCTGTCTGATCTGGTCAGTGACGGTATGGTATTGCTCGCCGCAAAACACGCTGGCGTTGATGCCGACGAAGACCACCCATACGGCCACGCCCGCTATGAAACGCTGGCAACAGTGGGACTGGGACTGCTGCTAATCGGCGTGGCTGCGGGTATTGGTCTGGAGGCAATCAGCCGTCTGAATCAGGAAGTTATCCCGCAACGACCCCTGTTATATACCCTTTTTATCGCCGGGTTGTCCATTATCAGTAAAGAGGTTCTCTACCACGCTACCATGCGGGTTTCGGTTCGGATCAAATCCAGAATGCTGGAAGCCAATGCCTGGCACCATCGCAGTGATGCCATCTCTTCCATTATTGTTTTTATCGGTATCGGTGGCACCTATTATGGCTATCCACTGCTCGACATTATCGCTGCCCTGCTGGTTGCCTTTATGATTGCCAAAATTGGAATTGACCTGACGCGTCAGGGGATACAGGAGCTGGTTGATACCGCTCTGGAGCCGGAGATTATCGAACAGATCAAACGGACAATCCTCTCCGTTGAAGACGTAAAACAACTGCACCTGTTACGCAGTCGGCGCATGGGTCAGCATGCACTGGTCGATGTTCATATTCAGGTTTCCCCGAAACTCAGTGTCTCCGAAGGTCATCATATTTCAGAAAGGGTAGAAAACAGAATCAAGCAGACCTTTGAAGAAATTAATGATGTTACCGTACATATCGACCCGGAAGATGATGAAAAAACAGCAAGCTGCTCAAACCTGCCTTTACGTAAGGAACTGGTCGAAGCATTATTCAGTGAATGGCAGCATTCGGGCATATTAAGCCCGGTTCATGATATTACATTGCATTATCTCAGTGGCCATATTGATATTGAAGCCACTTATCCTATTGATAGATTAAAAACGCTGGAAGAGACCGGAATTATCAGACAGGCCTATGAAGAATCGTGTCATACTCTACCCTGTGTCGGTGAGTGCTACCTTAACTTCCGTTAAGCCTGTGACACACAGCAGCCAACTGCCCGCACAAAAATAGTGCATTTATTCCAATACGCACCATAATAGTGCAGCTATTTTACTATCAGCAGCAGATATCCCCTGTAAAACCGGGCTTTATTCATTGGCACGTTTCATGCAAAACCATGTTTATGGTAAAGTCGGCTGTCATGTCTGAGGCTGCCTGATTCAGGATGCTTCACCGGTACCTTGATGCTACTGGCGCAAAACATCGTTACGTTCCACCCTGCCTGATTAAGGTAGATATACTGGGTGGGTTTTATCGCATAAATTACATTAGAAGAAAGAGGTTTATAAAATGTCTGCAAGTGACGTTCTAAATATGATTAAGGAAAAAGACGTTAAATTTGTCGATTTCCGTTTTACCGATACCCAGGGTAAGGAGCAGCATGTTTCCGTACCCTCTGGTACCATTGATGAAGGTGAGCTTGAAAACGGTAAAATGTTTGACGGGTCTTCCATTTCGGGATGGAAAGGCATTAATGCCTCCGACATGATCCTGATGCCGGACTGTGACTCACAGGTTATTGATCCCTTCTGTGAAGAAGTAACCATGAACCTGCGCTGTGACATTATTGAGCCTTCTGACATGCAGGGGTATAACCGCGACCCTCGCTCCATCGCTAAACGCGCCGAAGCCTACCTGAAATCCAGTGGTATCGGCGATGCATCCTATTTCGGTCCGGAAAACGAATTCTTTATCTTCGATAGCGTACAGTGGCAGAACACCATGGGCGAAGTTTCCTACAAGGTGAGTTCTGAAGAAGCCGCGTGGTCATCCAATGAAAGCTTTGATGGCGGCAATATGGGTCATCGCCCCGGTATTAAAGGTGGTTACTTCCCGGTTCCCCCTGTCGATTCCCTACAGGATATGCGTTCACAAATGTGTCTGGTTATGGATGAAATGGGCGCTAAAACCGAAGTTCATCACCATGAAGTAGGCACCGCCGGCCAATGTGAAATTGGTGCTATATTTAACACCCTGGTACGTAAAGCAGATGAAGTGCAAATCTTCAAATATGTGGTCCACAATGTTGCTCAAGCCTATGGGAAAACAGCAACCTTTATGCCCAAACCATTAGTGGGTGATAACGGTAACGGCATGCATGTACACCAGTCTATTTTTAAGGATGGTAAAAACCTGTTCGCTGGTGACCTCTACGGCGGCATGTCACAAACGGCTTTATATTACATCGGCGGCATTATCAAACACGCAAAAACCCTTAATGCTTTTGCTAACGCTTCAACGAACAGCTACAAACGCCTGGTTCCGGGTTTTGAAGCCCCGGTTATGCTGGCCTACTCTGCCCGCAACCGTTCAGCTTCCATCCGTATTCCTTTTGTATCCAGCCCGAAAGGTTGCCGTATCGAAGTCCGCTTTGGCGATAACACAGCAAACCCTTATCTGTGCTTTGCCGCCATGCTGATGGCTGGCCTTGACGGTATCAAAAATAAAATTGATCCCGGTGAAGCCGCAAGCAAAGACCTGTATGACCTGCCTCCTGAAGAAGAAGCAAAAATTCCACAGGTCGCTGTTTCATTTGATGAAGCACTGGCAGCACTGGATGCCGACCGCGCCTTCCTGACAGAAGGCGGTGTCTTCGATGATGACATGATTGATGGTTATATCGAACTGAAAAGTGCAGAAGTACAGCGCCTGCGCATGTCGACACACCCCTGTGAATTTGATATGTACTACAGCGTATAAAGCCTCTTCCCCCACTCATCAGCAGCGATGGTGAGTGGGATAAGATTACCCTTTATGCTAAAAAGCCCTGTACCGTCAGGGCTTTTTTATTCCCTGATTTTTACCGTTTAACGTCATCCACTGAAATAATTTTCTACCTGGCAAGCCATATTAATAAGTTACTAACGGGATAGATGAAAAGAATACTGTTGCACTGACCAAAGGCAAAGGCTATGCTTGCCTCATGAAAATAATTTTCACCTGCCTTCTCCTGTTATACTCATTTACCCTCCAGGCTGCGTTATACAAAGGGGTTGATAAAGAGGGTAATGTTACTTATTCAGACAAACCCTTTGTTAACGCAAAGGAAATAACGCTGCCCCCTATTACTGTTGTCAATGAACCGGAAATGCCGCCAGCGGCAATAAAAAACGCACCAACAGCAGCTGAAAAAGCCGAAGATAAAAAAGTCAGGGATGAAAAGGATAAGGCTGCCAGGGAGACGAAATATATATATCTGCAAATTTCATCCCCAAAAAACAAGCAAACTATCTGGAACGGCACCAGGCTAAACGTAAAACTGGCCTCCAAACCCGCACTTAATGCAAAAAACGGGGATTATTTTCAATTACTTATTGATGGAAAAGCGGTGGTAAGAAGAAGCCCCAATGCAACCATACAGCTAGGTTATATTGACCGTGGTGAACATAAACTACAAGCGATGATACGTAATAAACATGGCCGGATCGTCAAACGCAGCAAGGTAATCATCATCTACATTCAACGCACATCAATAATACCTAAGCACACCAAAGCCTGAAACACCCCCTTCCCTCATCCACACCGATGGCAACGGGCATGAGTCCAGGCAGGAACAAATTCCAGTAAGGCATAAAATACAGTGATCGTCACGGACTAGCTCGCACCACGATGGTGCGCTATACTTTCAGCCCTGGGCGGACGGTTCACTTACAATATTCTCTCCCTGCTTATATTTTTGAAATATAACAGTAGCTTACTGTTTCTACGATCATATTTTACTATTTAATATCATTTTTCATAATAGGCTTAACTGGTATGATTTTTGCTTTATGTATGAGGAGGGTATTCATGAATAGCGACAACCAATTTTTACAAACTATTTTCGATAATTTGCACACGGCAATTATGGTAATTGGTGAACAGCTAATGATTGAACACATGAATCCCTCGGCTGAAATGCTGTTTCATTTCAGCCGTAACAGGGCAGTCAAACATAGCATCTCCCACCTTATTATTAATGAACACGAACTTTTCGATCGCCTGGAAAGCTCACTGGCTTCCAGTCATCCTTTTCGCGTCTATGAAGCACCGCTACATATTCATAACAATACTATTATCGACGTTGATTACTCGGTTTCTCCGCTGGAAAACAGAAACCACGGCCAGCTCCTGCTACTTGAATTTTCACAACGAAACCACCTACACAAACATTCGCAGGAAGAAGCCCTGCTAAATCAACACGAGGCCAGTAAATCATTAATTCGTGGTCTGGCACATGAAATAAAAAACCCGCTCGGCGGTTTACGTGGTGCCGCTCAACTACTGGAACGTGAACTCAATGAAAAAAACCGGATCTTTACACAAATTATCATTACCGAAGCCGACCGGCTTAAAAATCTGGTAGATCGTATGGTTGGCCCCAGAGAAGTGCCAAAGAAAACACAGGTAAACATCCACAAGGTTATCGAACACGTGCGCCAGCTAGTGAACGTAGAAATAGAAGAGACCGACAGTAAACACAGTAAATCCATTAGCATACTCAGTGACTACGACCCCAGTATTCCTGATATTAAAGCCGATGAAACCATGCTGATACAGTCTATTTTAAATATTACCCAGAATGCAGTTGCTGCCATCGCGCATAGCGGTGAAATTATTTTTAAAACCCGCTCACGTCGCAACTGTAGTATTGGTACAAAAACCTATCCACTGGTTGCCTCAATTGAAATTACTGACAATGGTAGCGGTGTAGATACTTCCCTGCAGGAAAAAATTTTCCTGCCCATGATTACCGGCCGCGCGGAAGGAACTGGACTGGGCCTTTCTATTGCACAATCACTAATACAACAACATCACGGCTTAATCGAATTCGACAGCAGGCCGGGGAAAACCACCTTTACCCTGCTCTTGCCAATACAACACCACAATGGAGAAAAATATGACTAAACAGGGAAATATCTGGATAATTGATGATGATGATTCGATTCGCTGGGTACTGGAAAAGGCACTCACCGATGCCAGTTTTCAAGTGAGCAGCTTTAGCAACGCCGATAACATATTCGAAAAACTGAAACAGAATGAACCGGATGTAATTATTTCCGATATTCGCATGCCCGGCATGGATGGCCTTGAATTACTTGAACGGGCAACGCAACAATACCCCGATTTACCGGTTATTATTATGACCGCCATCACTGATCTTGATAGCGCCGTATCCGCCTATCAGGGAGGCGCTTTCGAGTACCTGCCCAAACCGTTTGATATTGATGAAGCGGTAACAATTGTGCAGCGCGCCTGCAATCGGCATCAGCAACTGGTCGAAACCCGCCCGACAGGAAATCTACCTGAAATTATTGGTGAAGCACCCGCCATGCAGGCAGTATTTCGCAGTATCGGTCGCCTTTCCAATTCGATTATCAGTGTATTAATTACCGGCGAATCAGGCACTGGCAAAGAACTGGTCGCAAAATCCCTGCATAAACACAGCCCGCGCACCGATGCAGACTTTATTGCCATTAATACTGCGGCTATTCCCAAAGAATTACTTGAATCAGAACTGTTTGGCCATGAAAAAGGCTCTTTCACCGGCGCTCAATCGCAACGCAAGGGCCGCTTCGAACAAGCCGATGGCGGCACGCTATTTCTGGATGAGATTGGAGATATGCCAGCGGAACTGCAAACCCGTCTGTTACGTGTACTTGCCGATGGCGTTTTTTACCGCGTTGGCGGCCACACCTCGGTTAAGGTTAACGTCCGGGTTATCGCAGCAACGCATCAGGATCTGGAAGAACGAGTCAAACTGGGGCTGTTTCGTGAGGATCTGTTTCATCGCCTTAATGTTATTCGCATTCAATTACCCCCACTGCGTGAGCGCAGAGAAGATATTCCCGCCCTGCTGCAGCTATTCCTGCAACGCGCCGTGGAAGAACTTGGTGTAGAACCCAAACAGTTACAGCCAGAGGTAGTAAATTATCTTTCATCGCTGGACTGGCCGGGTAATGTACGACAGATAGAAAATACCTGCCACTGGCTGGCGGTAATGACTTCAGGCCATACTATCCAGTTATCCGACCTGCCCGATGAATTACTGAACAATGCGACAAATACCCGCAGTGAAAGTACTCATGGGGACTGGAAACAGGCGCTGGCAACAACGCTACAACAGCAATTACTCGGTGGGCAAAGCAATATTGCGGGCGACATTATCTCCTCTGTAGAAGAAATTTTAATCCATTCTGCATTACAGAAAACGGGCGGTAGAAAAAATGACGCGGCTAAATTACTTGGCTGGGGCAGAAATACACTGACTCGAAAAATAAAGGAACTACATATTGAGATATAGCAATGCGGAACTCTCACGAAATAAAATGGCTATTCATTTTCAATACAATTCATGTAGGCCTGCTCAAGATCTTCACTGTGATAGTTGCGTTTAAAATCTGCGGGACTACCGGTAAATAAAATTCTACCCTGATGCAATACCGCCATATTGTCCGCCAGTTCATCCACATCAACCAGCACATGCGAGCTAAAAAATACGCTTCTGCCCTGCTGTTTAAGCTGTGCCAACTGCTGCTTAAACAGGATACGCGCTTTTGGATCCAGCCCGCTCATGGGTTCATCCAGAATAAATAACTCCTTCTCACTAAGCAAACAGACGGCCAGCCCCAGTTTCTGTGACATCCCTTTGGATAATTTATTTACCGCTATAGCAAGAACATCGGCCTCCAGGTCCAGTGAGGAAAGGACGGATAAAACGTCTGTTTTATTATATGCAATACCATAAAGCTGTAGCATATAAAGCAAAAAGTCACTGCCTTTTAAATACGCCGGGGGTGAGAAACGATCTGGCAGATAGGCAACAGGCTTACGTGCCACAACCTCTGTATGGTTATGACCGCATAAGCGTATGCTACCGCTATCCACCGCCGTTAAATCCAGCATACATTTAATCAGTGTTGTTTTTCCACTTCCATTCGCACCAATCAGACCAAAAAACTCACCCGATTTTATCGACAGATTAATTGCCTGTAATACCGGTTTATTACCATACGATTTGTGAACCTGCTGACAGAGAATACTATTCATGGCTACTATTAATGAATTTCAGATAAAACAAAAAAGCCTTATGGTTTCAACCATAAGGCTTTTACTGGCATTATTCAAATAAATTAGAAATTTCTAAACACGGCAGCACAGTTATCACTGGGTGACTTCATATTGTAATTTTTGCCGGTAGAATAATCCAGACAGGCAGTGATTTCGGCAGAGGAACCCCATCCATCCCCCAAGGTACCTAACTGCATTGAACCGGCAATTGGGGTACCATCATCAATTTTTCTATCCAGCTCAGCCAGCACGGATGAAGGAATGGCACGACCGGAAATTAACTCGTGCGCCTTTGCCGTTGCCGTTGTGGCTGCCGACTGCTGCAAAGCACCATAGTTTATCACCATTCCCTGACCAAAGCCGTTATCCGGGCAAACAGTAGTTGGACAGGCATATTCATCAGAGGCAATTGTTGGTACACCACTATTACTATTATCTGGGTAGTTGCCAGTGATATAACCGGCAGCCTGTAAATCGGACCACACCAACCCACGCTCTTTGTCGGTATCCACCAGACCATTACCATCTCCATTATCTGTAATGTTCGGCAAGTTTACCGATGCCTGGGCATAGTCACCGGGAAATGCACGATAGCGATCCGAAAAGCTGAACCAGGCCGAGGTGATCCCATCAACATTATTATTTAATGCCCGCACCCGTGCGGTATTAATCAACGCCTGTCCTTTTAATACGCCACCAAGCAATAACCCAATAATCACCAGTACAATGGCTATTTCAATCAGGGTAAAACCGGACTGTCTCTGTTTTGTTGTTGCGCCAGACTTACTCATCAACACTAAAGTTGCCCCATCTGGTCGAGCGACATGCTGCACGATTACTTTACTCATTACTTTTTAACCCGTCATTTTTTTGCAATTTCTTATACCATCCTTTGAATTAAGATATCTGTGATTAATATCTATAACTAAGCATCTATAATTAAGCATCTATAACTAAGCATCTATGATTAAGCACCTGTAACTAAAAATACCTGCAATTACCATACCAAACTTATATAGGGCATAAAGGCAGGCTTTGCCCACTATTTTGTTCTAATTATTTATTATAATATGTCGATATTTCAACATGTTGTCGATATTTCATCGCTTTTATTTCGAGTTTAGCGCAAATAAACGTATATGCTGGAGAATAATCACTCTTTCAATCTCCAGAAGAGGTTAATTTCCCGCCGTTTGCTGCAAAAAAGCGGACCACAAAGCAGGCGAAAGGAAAGGCCTCAAATAAACGAATTTATTTTTTTGGTCTATTTTGTAGCCGCTCCGTAGTATGGCGCTGTAACTTCTTCTTTAGCGTGGCTATTTTCTGAATGAGAAACTTTTTCTCATAAGGGTCGCGTATCACTCCGCTTTCCAGTAAGCCACCCACCAGTATTTTTGCCGCCTGTAGCTCGCCCATATCCTCCAGTGTAATAATCTTTAAATCCCTGGCCCAGTACGGGATAGAGGTTCCGGGTAAACGGCTCTGCCGGGCTAATGCATCGGCATAACGAAGGGCTAGCGGCTCATCTTTTAGCTCATGTTTTGCCACAATGACTGCATGAGCCAGCCAGCGCCAGTACTTCTGTGGGTGCTGCTGGAATTTCTGGTAAATATAATCCATCATCTGACGCTGCTTAGCAGCATTGTGTATGCTGCCATAGATATGTGCCGCAACCAGCAGCGGGTACTGTCCATCGGGATCCAGCGCAAGAATGGTATTCAGCCATTTAATAATACGAAAATAATCCAGTTGCTGATACGACAGACTGATACCGGGCTGATCATCAAATGACTGCAACCATATATTCAGATATTTGGCCATGGCCAGCGGATCATCCAGCGATATCAGGCGGTACGCCTGGACAGACAGTGGTGGCGGCAATGACTGTGCTTTTGCAGTCATTGCGGGCTGTAACCCATGCCATAGTATTTGCCCCGCAAGTGCCACGGGCAGACCAAGTTTTAGCCACAGAGGAAGCTGTGATAACGGTCGCTCCCGGTTAAAATAACCGCTGAACATTAGGGAACCTCTGATTAAGTCATGAATCGACATCTTACCGTATTAAAATACCCTGTTTCTGCGTTGTGAAACTTCGCAATAGCCCTGCTATTACGTGCATTTTACGCCTTGAATCAGAATATTTTAACCAGCAATCTGTTCAATCCAGACTTAATCAGAGGTTCCCTAGAAATTTTTCCGGTAAAAATCAAACAGTGCAACCATGGACAATAACAACAGATAGATACCTGTCTGCGCTATCAAAGGCGCTAGTAACGCCCAGTGCGCGCTGTTATCAACCAGCCACTGCGTACGAGTGTACTGGCTTAAATCCGGCAGCAGCCAGCTGAGTATCGCAATAAATCCGTCCATAAATTTTTCGGCCGCAGCAGTATGATGAATAATCGGCTGCTCTGCCATTAAATAGAGTACGGCCATAATTCTTGATGCGCTATAAATAATAAAAACACCGGCTAGTGCTGCCGGGATTTGCTTAAAACTAAACAACATCAATAAACTGATCGCTGCAACCAGAATCAATTCCAGCCACAGTGACAAGCCCCAGATAAGTCCCTGCTGCACATTTGCGTAACACAATATTTCCAGTGTAAACAATAGAGAAATTAATGCCGCAATAATCATAAAACCATTGAGCTTGCCAAGATAATAACTGACTCGCTGAACCGGCAGTGCCAGTATCATTTCCAGCATTTTATCCTGTCGCTCCCGCAGGGTACTGGAAACCACAAACAGACTGACCAACACAACAGCACCAAGTCGTAGAAAGGCGGCTAACAATGCGACCTGAGTTTGACGATGTTCGGTCAGCGTTAAATCACCGATAAATTCCGCCAGGAGAAATCCCGCCAGCAGCATCAGGCAGGAAAGAAAAAACAAATGGTTACGGCGCGACTCTATTAAGGTAAACCGTGAAATAATAACAATATGTTTTAGCATGGTAGTATAAGAAACCAGTAAGGAAAGCTCTGAAATAGATACTACAGTAAAAAAATCGTATGACAGCAAAACCGGCACAATTATTACTAAAAAATGAATACCGCATTCTGGGTTTAATGTTATTTAGCCTGCTTGTCGCCATGTCACCAGGACAAAACGCACTGTTGGAAAAAAGTTTTTTAATTGTTCATTTTGGCTTTTTCCTACTTTGGCAACCGCTTTTTAAACAACAGAACGCCTTCCATCTCAGGGGTCTTGTTTTCCTGCTACTACTAATTCTGGCCTATCTGTACTGGTTTAATCCATGGCTAAATGCCCTCTGGGTTCTAATTCTTCTTACCCTGCTAACCGGACGAATTTTTAACCGTGGATTTGAACGTGCCGTATATGGCTATGCGGTAATTATTCTTTTTTTACAACTTGTATTACTCCTCACACCCAGCCTGTTTGGTCTTACCGGATTTTCCCCCGCGTTTCAGACAAGCGCAGGTAACGTTATTCTGTTCAGTCCACTATTGTTAATTTTCACCCCGAACCGAAAGGAATCAAGCCGGAATGTTGATTTTATCCGTGGCTTTCTGGTTGTACTGTTAACTATTTTTCTCTGTATGGGCAGCGTACTGGTTTCCTTTACTACGTCTCAGGCATACATTCCCTCATTAATTAGCAGTATTATTATTCTCAGTATTTTTCTAATTATTACCAGTTTATTATGGGCACCTCCCGGCGGCATCTCGGGGCTTGCCCAGTTATGGGAAAAATATCTGCTGAATATTGGTGGCCCTTTCGAACAGTGGATTAATCATATTGCAACAGAAGAAGCACGCGGTGCCAGTCACCCGGTTACCTTTCTTGATGCCAGCCTGCTGTATCTTATCCAGCAACACTGGGTGTGTGGTGTTTACTGGCAAACAACATCAGCGACTCATCATATTAATCACCATCTTGAAGGTAAAAAAAGCCGCCACCCCCTTGTCCATCATGATGATAAAATAGAAATTATTATTTATACCTTTGCCCCCATAGGGCCAGCTCTGTCAATTCATGCCAGACTGATTTTACGTGTACTGGTTTTTTATTACCGGGCAAAATTACAGGAGCAGCAGATTATTAAACAGGCGCACCTGCAGGCCATTTATGAAACGGGTTCGAAATTAACACACGATGTAAAAAATATTCTACAATCGACACAAACCATGACGCAAATTGTTAATGACAATGATGCCCGACTGGAAGAAAAATTTTCCATCCTTAAAAAATTATTGCCGGTACTCAGCCAGCGCCTGCAATCAACATTAAGTAAGCTACAGTCTCCCCATGTGGCCGCTCAGCATGCCGCCACAATAACCGGCTCACTCTCCGACTGGTGGCAACAGTTACAACTACGTTATATGAATACCGGTATTTCCTTTAGTGGACACATCAGTAATGATGAGAACGTAGCGGTTGAAACCTTTAATACCGTTGCTGAGAATCTGCTGGAAAATGCAAAAAATAAAAAATCCAGAGAAACAGACATTGTTATTACCGTCTACCTGCAGCAATCAGACCAGGGCGTGGTGTTGCAGGTTTGTGATAGTGGCTCGCTCTTTCCCGCGCAGAAACTTGCCTCGCTGTTTCATGAAGCACTGACATCAGAAGATGGTTATGGGGTAGGTCTGTACCAGAGTTATCAACTATCTGATAAAACCGGTTATCGGCTTGTGCTGAGTGAAAATCAGCCGGGCAATGTCTGTTTTACGCTCAGCGAAAAGCAATAAATCAGTATATTTACTAACAATGAGCATCCTTTTCATCCG
>VAPF01026503.1_pt1 | contig 23479 bp, 24 predicted proteins | sample 3393931 | NCBI WGS metagenome assembly VAPF01 (sample SAMN08290437, study PRJNA428436) | hydrothermal vent metagenome | isolation source: Deep-sea hydrothermal vent chimney | place: Atlantic Ocean: South-mid Altantic Ridge | depth 2773 m m | reverse complement strand
TTGATATCGGTTTTTGGGAAATCGCATTAATTGGTATTATCGCACTACTCATCGTCGGCCCAGATGAGTTCCCTTCACTGGTGCGTAACATAAACCGATGGGTCAATAAGATACGCCGCTTTATTCAAAACACAAAAGCTGATATCAATCAGGAGTTGCACAACGCTGAAATCCTGCAGCTGGAAAAAGATGGCAAAATTGATGACCACGAACACCTTGAATCCCTGACGACTAGCCAAAAAAAACCAGATCAATTATGAAGCCCAACAAATATCACCTTCTGCTATTGATGCTCAGTTTCAGCTTAAATTCAGCGTCTAGCTGGGCTCAACCAACATCAGCACCAGAAACCCCCATTAGCACAGCAAAACTACCTCTCAATGAACTCCAGACTTTCAGTCAGGTGTTGCACAGAATCAAAAGCGATTATGTTGAACCAGTAAAAGACAGCAAACTACTGGAAGATGCCATTCGTGGCATGTTAGCAAACCTTGACCCACACTCAACCTACCTTGATAAAGACGAATACAAAGCGCTACAAGCAGGCACCTCGGGTGAATTTGGTGGGCTCGGCATTGAAATCAGTACAGAAAATAATTTTCTTAAAGTCATCTCTCCAATTGATGATACACCCGCCAAACGTGCAGGAATCAGTAGCGGTGACTTAATTATACGTATTAATGATAAATCCACTAAAAACCTCTCACTAAATGAAGCCATCAAACTTCTGAGAGGCAAACCCGGTAGCACCATCACCCTCACCATCGTACGTGACAGTGAGGAACGCCCCTTTGATGTTGAAATAACACGCGCCATTATTGAAGTTAAAAGTGTTAAAAGCCGACTGCTTGAAGATCAGTTTGGTTATATCAGAATAACGCAATTCCAAAGCCGCACCGCTGAACGTCTGCTGCGCCATATCAGTCAACTCCGTAAAAAATCAGAGGGTGAGCTCAAAGGTTTAATACTTGACCTGCGTGACAATCCCGGCGGAGTACTCGGTGCAGCCGTGGCGGTTTCGGATGCCTTCATTGACAAAGGCTTAATTGTATACACTGAAGGGCGTGTTGCTGATTCAGATATGCGCTTCAATGCCACCCCGACAGATATTCTTAAAGGCCGTCCTATCGTGGTATTAGTCAATAGCGGCTCTGCCTCAGCCTCTGAAATTGTTGCAGGCGCTCTTCAAGACCATCAACGTGCGGTGATTATGGGAAGCCAAACCTTTGGTAAGGGATCAGTACAAACGATTCAACCCATTAGTAACGGCGCAGCATTAAAGCTAACCACAGCACGTTACTACACACCCTCAGGCCGTTCCATTCAAGCCGAAGGCATTGAGCCTGATATATTACTGGATCATCTGGCACTCACCCAAAATGATTTATCAGAAAACCAAACCGTTTTTGAAGCAGATTTAAAAGGCCATCTGGAACAAAAAAGTACAAATAAATCTGATAGCAAGCTTGAAGACTCAGCTCATTCAATCAATGACTATCCATTATATGAAGCATTAAACCTTCTGAAAGGACTCTACATTTTACAAAAGGATACCTAAGGGATGTCTTTGAAACGACAAAGACCGTTAATCATATGCAAGGCTCGGCTGCTTTGCATGACGTTACTGTTTTTTCCAGCATTGCTCTCTGCACAACCTCAAATTGCCATCATCATTGACGACCTGGGTTACTCATTAGAGCGAGATTCACGCGCGATTGATCTGCCAGGCTCCATTGCTTATGCATTTTTACCCAATACCCCACATGCGAAAAAACTCGCCACAAAAGCATTCCAGCAAGGAAAAGAAGTTTTATTGCACCAACCCATGGCATCCATTGATGATAATAATCTGGGCAGCGGTGGCTTGACTCTTAACATGACAGAGACAGAGGTTACTCAGACTATTCGTGACAATCTACAAGCCATTCCCCACGCCATCGGCATCAACAACCACATGGGTAGCCTGCTCACCCGCCACCCGGGTCATATGCAATGGGTGATGAATGCAGTTCGTCAACAGGGGGATTTATTTTTTATCGACAGCCGAACAGCCCACCAGTCCGTCGCCTATAAAATGGCCAATGAGACTCAAGTTCCAAGCTTGCAGCGTGATGTTTTCCTAGATGCCTGGGTCAATCCAAATAAAATTCGACAGCAATATAGAAAATTGCTCAAACTCGCCAAGAAAAAAGGCTATGCCATTGCAATAGGCCACCCCTTCCCCGAAACCATCAATATGTTAAGGCAAGAGTTACCCAACCTCAAAAGTCAGGGAATTGAACTGGTTTCACTATCAGAGCTCGTGCGACAGAAGAATCTACCAACAAAGACTCAAGAAAAGACCTATCTGGTAAAAAAGAAGGTTTTGTATTAGCATCCCGTAAACCCATACGTTAATATATCAACGACGTTGCGGTCTCAAGGAAGAGAAACAGTGAGCCAGATTAAAATAGAGAAACAAGGACAGTTCGCATTTTCTTTGATCGAAGTACTTATTGCCCTTTTTGTACTTTCAACGGGGCTGTTAGCACTCGCGGGGCTCCAGATAAAAAGCATTCAAACCAGCCACCATGCTTACCTGTTCACTCAGGCAACTCTTCAAGCTCATGATATGGCCGAACGCATAAAATCTAATCCGACGTTCAACTATAAAAATACAAACAGTGTTTCAAACAAGCCAAACTGCTTTTCCAGAGCCTGTTTACCAAAAGAGATCGCCCAATACGACATTTATGAATGGCAACAAAACATTGCATTATTGCTGCCTGATGGCGTTGGAGCCATACAAGAAAACGGACTCAATAATTTTACTATTGAGGTCAATTGGCTCAACCAGACTGATCCACAAAACCACCACAGCTATCAACTCGAATTTAACTTGTAATTGTACTCCAAGAATCAAAAAGGGCTCACGCTCGTTGAGCTTATGGTGGCTACATCACTCGCCGCCCTCATCTCTATTGGTTTGTGGCAAATATTCATATCAACCAAACAGAGCTATCTCTATCACGAAAATATCGCTCGCCTATTAGAAAACAGCCGCCTTGCGATCATGCTGCTCAGCAATGATATTCGTTTAGCCAACACAGCCACTTTAAACACAGAAAAAGGGGATGAACGCCTTGAAATTTCCTACCATGCGACACGCGATTGTAATAATAATCGCGTCAAAAGTTCTGAACAACCTGTCGTCAATCAATACTTTTTAAAAAACAGCACGCTCATGTGTAATGGCAATGGTGGAACCCCCCAACCACTCGTCAACGGGATTGATGAAATGCAATTTTTATTTGGTCAGGGTATGAGCAATTCAGTCAACCAATATACAAAAGATCCATCAAAAAATAACGTTATCAGTGTGCGCATTACGCTCACCATGCAACAAAGATTATTCACAACAACGATCAAGCTCCCCTGATTCAAGTAAAAAGCAGCTTTCCGCATGAGCAAGCTCTCGTTATACTGGCAGCTCCCTATGAACCGGTCAGAGTTGCAAATATGGTGCTTTCTTTATTTAAAAAACAGCCGCTTCTTGAAGAAGAGATTATTGATTTGCTCTTTAACACATTTGCCTGGTCACTGAAAAACTTCGGCACGGATACTTTTTATAATGAGTCTATATTGGTCACACCTTCTGACCAACATTTTCCCGGGCGAGAAAGTAGCGTTGAGGGTATGGCAACACTCATTCTGGATCGTGTCAAAGGTTATGCGGGTGTACCCCACTGGCCGACACGCCTGATCAATCAGCACCACTACAATACTGACCCAGCTACAGAACCCAATATCCAGCAAGCACTTGAAAATTCTAACGAGTTAAAACTGCCACTACTTTATGAGCCCCAGCAAGTTGCTAATCCGCCGGCAATGATCGCCAACTATGCTCACGCCCTGGCTCATCACCTAGGCTGTCAGGCTCAAGAGCCGCCCCCCTGTGATGAAGAGCAGTGGCCACACATAATGGAAATTGTCACGGTTTATATGGGGTTTGGCTTAATCATGGCCAATACCGCCCACCCCTATAAAGGAGGAGGTTGTGGACGGTGCCGTTCCCCTGCGATGGATCGTAGTGGTTTTCTGGCTGAAACTGAAGTCACCTATGCGCTTGCAATCTTCTGCGTTCTGAAAGAGATCCCCATTTCAGAAGTTAATGTCCACCTAAAAGGTTCGCTCCGATCTTTTTTCAAAAAAGCGATGAAAGATGTTGTGAATCAAAAAGAGGCTTTGGCCGCATTGCGAAGCATCAATCAAGCATCATTGTTACGTGGTAAAAGAGTATCTGACCATGGGCAGTGCTCTGAATTTGTAGAGTTACCCAAATAGACTCTTTTCTGTCACTGTGCTCACTCCTTCACTTGATTCGTCTAGCCTCAAAAATCCCGCGTAAATGAATTAATTTTTCCAATACTGAAGCCAGTTGTGCTGGATCACCAATATTCAAAGTCAAGCGCATTCTCGCCTGCTGCAAGCTTTTATCTGTAAAGGTATTTACCGCATTCACATTAATTGAGTATTTGGATAAAACTGCCATCACATCACGCAGCAAACCCGTTCGATCCAATGCAATCACTTCGATATCAATTTCATAACTTTGAGTCTGTTTTCCACCCCAGATGACATCAACAAATCGCTGAGGGTTCCGCTCCCTCAATGCCGCTACATTTGAACAATCTTCACGATGAATAGTGACTCCCCGACCCTTTGTAATAAAGCCTACGACTGGATCCTCAGGAAATGGTTTGCAACATCGAGCTAAAGTTGTCATTAAGCCATCAACACCTTCAACAACAAGGTTACTTTTTAACTGGTTCGAACTTCTTTCATGCCTCTTTAAAAGAAGCTGCTGTTCTTTTTCTTTATCTTTGGGTGTTTTAAGTGAATTTAATACCTGATTAACTCCCAGATCACCACGTCCAATAGCAGCATAGAGATCATCAACTTGATGCAAGTTAAAGGTTTTACTCAGGGAGTTTAAAACCGAATGACTCGGCAATACACCCATTTGCTTAGTGATTGAGGTTTTACCTGTATGAATATGCTCTTCTCTAAATTCACGCTTAAACCAGGACTTGACCTTTGACCGAGCTCGAGAGGATTTCAAATAACCAAAATGCTGAACTAACCAATCACGGCTGGGTTGCGCATCTTTGGCAGTAATAATTTCAACCGTTTGACCATTCAATAACGAGAAAGTAAGAGGAACCATCTTCCCGTTCACTTTAGCACCACGGCATCTGTTTCCAACCTCTGAATGAATATGGTAGGCAAAATCCAGCGGCGTTGCATTGAAGGGCAACTCCACAACATGGCCTTTAGGTGACAGTACATAAATTCGTGAGGGCTTTTGAAGCGAGACATCAATGGCTTCGGTTTGATTGAGCGCATCACGTAATGATTCAAGTTGCTCCTCCAGCTCTTTGTCCCTTTTCCCTCCTTCTTTATAGCGCCAATGTGCGGCCACACCCAATTCAGCATACGCATGCATTTCGTACGTACGAATTTGAATTTCTACTGTTTTACCTTCAGGGCCAAGAACCGCAGTATGCAGACTTTGATAATTATTCGCTTTCGGCGCTGCGACATAATCATCATATTCACTGGGAATAAATTGCCACAAATCATGCACAACACTTAATGCCGAATAACAAGAAGAGAGATCTTCAACCATGATCCGAACAGCTCGCACATCGTATAAATCAGAAAACTTTAAATCCTTTTTCTGCATTTTTTTCCATATGCTGAAAATGTGCTTGGCTCGACCCTGAACTTCCACCGCCAAACCCGCATCACTGAGTTTAGTTTGCAGCTCATCAACAATGCTCTGCATGTATTGCTCACGATCAACTCGGCACTCTTCTAACTCTTTCGCAATTTTTTTATATTCGACAGGATGCAAATAGCGAAAGGCTAGATCCTCCAGCTCCCACTTGAGCTGCCCAATACCTAAACGATTTGCCAAGGGAGCAAAAACTTGTTCCGTCTCTTTTGCAATTCGATGCTGTTCAGGTTTTGTGAGCTGTGTTAAACGATGCATTCTTAGCACTTGGTACGCCAGAATAATAAATACCACACGGATATCTTTCATCATATTTAACAGCATCATGTGGTGGCTGCTACTGTCGCTTTCTCCCAAATTGCCTTGAAGTGTATCAACCCAGCGCTGTTCCAGATTGATCAACGTTTGTGATTGAATTGCCAGATCACAAATTGAAGCAGAATAAACCTCAGCCATCGTAGATTGGTCAAATACCCCAAGCTCTAAGCTTGTCAGTAATATGGCCGCAACAATGGTTTCACTATCGACATTGAGATGATCTAAAATTTCGGCAATTTGATTCTGATCATTACTGTTTGATCGTTTTTTATTACCAGAAAAAACTAAAGCCGATTGAATGAGTTGAACATCACTTTGGCTAAAATTTTTACTCCATTGATTAATGCGTTGTCTTTTCATGGAATTTTTTAGTTCGCATTAATTTTTTCCAATAATTGGTCAACAATATTTTTTAAAGACTCCACATCCACTCGCAAAGCCGATACTTCATCGCGTAAATCATCTAATTCACTGGAGCGTTGGCTGAGGACTGGTTGACTTAAACCTGGTAGTGATGAAGAGATTTCATCGGCTGGCTCAGCAAATAAGTGCTGGTAACGAATCTCCCTTCGTCCCGGCTCTCGCGCCATCGGTGAAACAAAAGGCCCACTCTCTTTTTCGATTAAAGCTTTTAGAGTGGATTCGGCATCTGCCAGTGATGCAAAATGACACATTCGACTCGTACGAGTACGAATTTCACCCACAGTTTGTGGGCCACGAACAAATAGTACCGACAATACACCTAACTCATTTTGAGAAAAATCATATTGCTGAGTCAGCGTGTCACTGAGTTTATGTGCATACTTTAATACTCTGGCTCCAGCCATTTGCTGGTCACGCGCCAGATTCAGTTCAATCAGGCCTTGAGTGGCATCCAGAACATCAGATTCAGAGAGCGCCATCACCGGCTCACGGTTCGACTTCTGATTGCATGCATTGGTTAAGGCACTTAAAGTCAGCGGATAATAGTCAGGTGTCGTCAGCTGTTTTTCAATCAAACAACCTAATACGCGGATTTGGAAAGTATTTAAATCTAGTGTCATATCATCAGTAATAAAAAGAGTAATGAAGGGGCTTTGAAGTATTATAATAAAAAGCACTCGACTAAGGTAACCTTCCTTTAATTATGAAGCTAGAAAAACATATAGATATCGATAGTTCAGACAAAACTGCTGTTGATATTCTGTGGGAGTCAACAGAGTTAACAAAACAGACCATCAAGAAAACTATGACAAAAGGCGCGGTGTGGTTGACCAGAAGCCAGCGTACACAGCGTATCAGACGAGCAGATAAACAGTTAAAACTAAACGACAGGTTACATCTTTATTATGATACGGAGGTTCTAGAAAAGCAGCCTGACGATGCCATTTTAATTGCAGACGAAGATCTATACAGTATCTGGTTTAAACCCTACGGAATGCTCTGCCAAGGTTCAAAATGGGGAGATCATTGCACCATAAACCGCTGGGTGGAAAAAAATCTGAGCCCCCAGCGCCCCGCTTTTATTGTTCATAGACTTGACCGTGCTGCCACAGGCCTGATCATTATTGCACACCAGAAAAAAGTAGCCGCCTACTTTTCCAAATTATTTCAAAATCGCCAAGTTGAAAAGCACTACCAAGCCATCGTACATGGCCAATTTCCTGACCAGAAAATATTGGATTCAGAGGTTAATAACAAACCTGCAATAAGCCATACTACATCCCTTAAATATGATATTGAAACAGACCAGTCAACCATTAAAGTATCAATAGAGACCGGCAGAAAGCACCAGATCAGACAGCACTTATCAGAAGCAGGTTTTCCAATCGTCGGCGATAGACTGTATGGCAAAAAAATGGCTCCATATGATAAAGACCTGTGCCTCACATCCTGCTATTTATCTTTCGCCTCTCCCGTGGATGCTACAAAAAAAGTTTACACCTTGCCTGAAGTACTATTTTCTATAATTTAGGGGTTATTCAACATATTCTGCTATCATTTTTTGATAATGGTTGAAACGTTTTTGGCTGATTTTATTTTCACTCAGAGCCATATGGATGGCACACTTGGGTTCACTTTGATGAGCACAGTTAGAAAACCGGCACATTCCTATATGGGGCCGTAACTCTTTAAAGCCATGCAACACATCACCTGCTGATATATTCCACAAACCAAAATCCCGAACGCCAGGGGAATCAATCAATTCCCCTCCGCTCGGCAAATGATAAAGCATTGAATTGGTTGTCGTATGCTTTCCTTCTCCAGTGGCCTCAGACACTTCTCCAATCCTCATGTCTTGCTCAGGTAGAAGATGCTTAATTAAAGATGATTTTCCGACACCAGAAAGCCCGACAAAGATACTGATTTTATTCTTAAGCACATCTAACAACGAATCAAAACCAAAGCCCAGAGTTTGACTCGTTTTGATCACTTGATAGCCAATATTACTATATTCAGCTTCAATATTATCAATCAAGATCTGGCTTTGTGAATTCAATAAATCAATTTTATTAAGCAAAACAATCGGCCTCGCTGGCAAGTTTTCAGCAGCGACCAAGTAGCGGTCAATTAAGTAGGGATTAGGTTCTGGCAAAATAGAAGAAACGATCACGATCTGATCAATATTAGCGGCCATCGGTTTCAGCTTGCCGCCAAACCCAGGCTTTTGCAAAAGCGTCTTTCGCTCTTCAATTGCAACAATTACCCCTACATTTTCATTTTTTTTATCTTGTTGCCATATGACCCAGTCACCACAAACAATCGCCCCAACATTCTGCCTGGCAAAGCAACGAAATACTTTTTTATCCGCATCTTCAACAATCAGGCTTTGACCAAAATTGGTAATCACCTGCCCAGATTGCTCAGATCCCAATCCATGCTCAGATATATTTCCCAATATCTGATCAGACTTCTCTCGTCGCTGCTGCTGCCTGTGATGAATACGTCGCTTTTGCTGCTCACTGATCCGACGTTTAGCCATAAATATATCTCATTAATTCAAATTTTTATTTGATTTTATGTTAAAGTAAAAAACTTGAGCTTATTACTCAAGTATTAAACAAATCTAAAATATAAAGCAAGGTTATAGCAAATGAACGTAGATCAACACCTCAAAGTAGCACAATGGCATATTGAACAAGCAAGATTGCATGCAACAGAAAGCGATTATAGCTGTGGTTGTCCTGCTAATGAGCATGACCAGAAAGCGATCAACGCGGTTGAATCTGGCATTATCAAAGAAGAAAAATCCTGCTCAGTTAAGTAAGCTGACCTGATTTTCCGATAGGGGTGACCTCACCCCTATTTCAAAAACTCCCTTCAAATTATTCCCCATACCTCTTGACCCGCCCAGGGGAACAGGATAAAACAGTTGTTTCAGTTAAATATTCAGAATATATCAACTGCATGAACAGCAAAGCACTTTATCTACGCCTGATGAGCTATGTACGCGTATATTGGCGTATTTTCATCGTTGCTCTTATCGCAACTGCAATCACGGGTTTAAGTGACCCAGCAATTGCTGCCATGATGAAACCACTGATTGATGGTAGCTTTGTGGAGCGTGACCCTGATTATATAGTATGGGTGCCATTGGCATTTATTGCACTTTTTATGATACGTGGAATTTCAACTTATTTAAGCACGATTGCACTAGCCTGGGTGGCCAATAAAGTAGTGTTAGACTTACGGAAAGAGATGTTTGCCAAGCTCCTTGTTTTACCTTCCGACTATTATGCCAATACCAATTCAGGAAGTCTGATTTCCAAATTCACTTATGATGTCAATCAAGTCAGCTCAGCAGCCACTCTGGTTTTAGTTGTGCTGGTTCGTGATTCATTAGCCATTATTGGGCTATTGGGCGTGATGCTCTACTTTGATTGGCAGTTGACCTTGATTTTTTTCCTCATCATTCCTGTTATTGCTATTGTTATTAAAGTCGTCAGCAAGCGAATGAGAAAGCTGAGCCATTTATTGCAAAACTCCATGGGTAATTTAACCCACATTCTGGAAGAGACAATCAAAGCCCAACGTGTAGTTAAAGTCTTTGGCGGGCAACGCTATGAAAATAAACGATTTAAAGCAACAGCCAACTGGTTGCGGCGTTATGAAATGAAGATCAAAGGAGCATCTGCGCTCAGTGTTCCTGTCGTTCAATTTGTTGGCATTCTTGCATTGGCTGTCATCATCTATATTGCATCAGCCAATCAGGAGGTGACAGCAGGAAGCTTTTTGTCGTTTTTAGCCGCCATGGCGATGCTCTTCTCACCGATCAAGCGCCTAACGAGTATTAACGAACACTTGCAACGTGGGCTTGCGGCTGCAAACAGTATTTTTGCATTTATTGATGAATTTCCTGAGCCAGACAATGGCACCAAAAAAATTAAAAATGTGACAGGGAAAATTGAATTTAAAAATATTCACTTGAAATACAAAGCCAGTGAAGAGTCCGCACTTAACAACATTAATTTATTGATACAAGCGGGTGAAACCGTCGCACTTGTTGGGCAATCAGGCAGTGGAAAATCGTCTCTGGCTAATTTAATTCCACGACTATACCTACCAACTGACGGCCAGATTTTATTAGACGATACTCCTATTGAATCACTCCAACTGGATTGTTTACGATCAAATATCTCAATCGTCACTCAAGATGTCATTTTGTTTAACGATACTATTGAAGCGAATATCGCCTATGGTTCTTCATCTGGCAGTAGTAAAAAAGAGATTCTTGCGGCAGCAAAAGCAGCACATACCATGGAATTCATTGAAAAACTACCGGAAGGTATTAAGACTCTTGTCGGTGAGAATGGAGTACTCCTGTCGGGCGGTCAACGCCAACGTATCGCTATTGCTCGTGCCCTGTTAAAGAATGCGCCCATTCTCATTCTTGATGAAGCAACCTCAGCACTGGATAATGAATCAGAACGCCACGTACAAGCCGCACTGGAAGCGGCCAAACAAGGGCGTACAACTTTGATCATTGCCCACAGGTTATCTACGATTGAACAAGCTGATAAAATTGTTGTGATGAAACAAGGAAAAATTATTGAGACCGGCACTCATCAAACATTGTTGAATAAAAAAGGCGCTTATTCAAAACTTTACACACTACAATTTGAACAGGGAAGTGTTTAGCTCGGATAATTACTCAACCACACGCTGCCCAAACAGCAGCACCCAACCCTCTTTTTGAACAGGTGGTTTGATATCAAACCAAGCTGAGTAAGCCTTAGCAACGGCATCAGCCTGTTCGCTTAATATTCCTGACAGAGCAATTTGCCCGCCTATTTTGACTCTTGAAGCTAGTTCAGAGGCCAGTTCAATCAACGGTTGGGCTAGAATATTTGCAACCATGATATCGACAGGCTCGACTTCAGCCTCTTCTGGTAGTTTGACAACGATACGCGTTTGAACACTATTTTTTTGTGCATTATCCAAGGTAGCTTCAAGTGCCTGTGAGTCGTGGTCAATCGCCACAACCTGCACTGCACCCAGTTTGGCGGCGGCAATTGCAAGAATTCCAGAGCCACAGCCATAATCCACTACTTGCTGGTCAACCAAGTCAGTTTGATCCAGAAGCGAGAGGCAAAGCGCTGTCGTCGGGTGCGTGCCCGTTCCAAAAGCAAGGCCAGGATCAAGTAAAATATTCACTGCTTCAGGGTCAGGAGCCACTGTCCAGCTCGGTATAATCCAGAGACGAGAGCCAAAACGTATAGGATGAAAATCATCCATCCAGGCACGCTCCCAAACTTTGTATTCTAACTCTTCAATCGCAAAATCAGGCAGTTTTTCTTCACCACGGGTTTCATATAATTGCTTTAAAGCAACATCAACATCACTTTGAGTTTCAAACAGAGCGATCACATAGTTCCCTTTCCACAACGCTGTTTCACCCAGTGGCGGCTCATAAAGTGGTTCATCACCGCTGTCTTGCAGTGTGACAGCCAGCGCACCGATGTCTGAAAGCTGTTCAGAGAGTGGCTCAACAGCCGATTGCTTTACTTCAAATTTCAACTGAAACATAAGAATCTTAAGAGTGTAGAAAGAGTGCATTGACCGAATTTTCATCGGTCAGCAACAAGGTTTGAGCTATTGCAGCCCTAATTTTTTTTCTAAATAGTGAATACTTGTTCCACCAGTCTGAAAAGCAGCATCATTCATAATATCCTGATGCAATGGAACATTTGTTTTAATACCTTCGATTGAAATTTCTTTCAACGCCGTACGCATACGTGCCAAAGCTGTTTCACGTGAATCACCATGAGCAATTAATTTACCAATCATTGAGTCATAGTGTGGTGGCACGGTATAACCATTATAGATATGAGAATCAACACGAATTCCTGGCCCACCTGGGGCGTGATACTGTGTAATCATCCCTGGTGATGGCATGAAATTTTTAGGGTCTTCCGCATTAATTCGACACTCAATGGCATGACCATTGAGTTTGATATCTTCTTGCTTGAAGGCCAGTGGATTGCCTGCCGCAATAAGTAACTGCTCTTTAACCAGGTCAACGCCTGTCACCATCTCTGTAACAGGATGCTCCACTTGCAAACGGGTATTCATTTCAATGAAATAAAACTCACCATTTTCATAAAGGAACTCAAAAGTTCCTGCCCCCACGTAACCAATTTGTTTACAAGCCTCTGCACATCGCATACCAATTTTATCGCGCATCGCTTCAGTAATACCAATTGCAGGAGCCTCTTCAATCACTTTTTGGTGGCGGCGCTGCATTGAGCAGTCACGCTCCCCTAGGTGAATCGCATTACCATGCTTATCCGCCAACACTTGAAACTCTATATGGCGGGGGTTGCTGAGAAATTTTTCCATATAGAGTGTGCCATTTCCAAAAGCGTTGATTGCTTCGGTACGTGTCACAGTGATCGCGTTACTTAAAGCCGCTTCACTGTGAACCACGCGCATTCCCCGGCCACCACCACCACCAGCCGCTTTAATAATAATGGGGTAACCAATGCCTTTAGCCAATTCCAGATTCACTTTGGCATCATCCCCCAACGGCCCATCAGAACCTGGCACACAAGGAACACCGGCCTCTTTCATGGTTTTAATCGCAGAAATTTTATCCCCCATGATGCGAATCGTTTCCGCGCGAGGGCCAATAAAAGTGAATCCACTCTGTTCAACACGCTCAACAAAATCAGCATTTTCCGAGAGAAAACCATACCCTGGGTGAATGGCCGTGGCATCAGTGATTTCTGCTGCACTGATAATCGCCGGCACATTCAGATAACTTTCAGCGGATGCCGGTGGCCCAATACAGACCGATTCGTCAGCCAGACGAACATGCTTCAGATCACGATCTGCTGAAGAATGTATCGCAACAGTCCTAATACCAAGTTCACTACAGGCACGTAATATCCTGAGCGCAATTTCACCACGATTAGCGATTACAACTTTATCAAGCATTTTTTTGCTCACTATATTCTGCTGTTTTAAGGTATCGATATGAATAATCAAGCGATAATAAACATCGGCTGCCCATACTCAACAGGCTGCCCATCTTCAACCTGAATCGCAGTGATCACACCCGATTTATCGACCTCAATCTGATTCAAAATTTTCATCGCTTCAATAATGCATACGATATCACCCTCTTTCACTTGATCTCCAACCTCAACAAAAACTTTAGCCTCCGGTGACGGTGAGCGATAAAAGGTACCTATCATAGGTGAGTTCATCGTATGCCCAGGTGGGCTGTCATCAACAGAAACCGTACTCTGATCAGCAGCCAAAGGTACCGCAAGTGCAGGTGCCACAATAACCGGAGCTGAAACTTGACTATGACGACTGATACGAACCGACTCTTCGCCTTCGTGAACTTCAATTTCTGCCAGATCAGACTCCTCCAGCAATTCGATCAACTTTTTAACTTTACGTATGTCCATTATTTAACCCGATAATTTTAAAATTTGTTTTTTTATTTAAATAGTCAATGCCCGCTTGCAGAGCCAGCTCATAACCTTTGGCACCTAAGCCACAAATCACGCCCACAGCAATATCAGAAAAATAGGAGTGTTTGCGAAAGGCTTCGCGTGCATGAACGTTTGACAAGTGAATTTCAATAAATGGAATCTCGACAGCACTCAAAGCATCACGCAATGCAATACTGGTATGTGTAAATGCGGCGGGATTAATAATAATAAACTCAGTGCCATCATCGCGCGCTTGTTGCACGCGATCGACCAGTTCATGCTCTGCATTGCTCTGGTAAAAACCCAGTGAGTGACCCGCTTTTTTGGCCTGTTCGTCCAAGCGCCCATGAATACTGGCCAAAGTATCATGGCCATAATGCTTGGGTTCACGCCCACCTAGTAAATTGAGATTAGGGCCGTTAAGCACCAGAAAGTTTGCCATGACTCTTCCTGAAAATATTGGTAAAGCTATTCAGAGGATTGTGCCCAACGTGTCTATCATTGTCCAGACTTTTTATGTGATTTTCTGGGAGTTCGCGGCAACTTAACCTTGACTCTGCCCATTCAAGGCACTGAGTACCCCTGAAAGATGACTTTGAAACTCTTCAAGGTTCATTTCACCTACAATACGGTAACCCCTTAACTCATCACCATTACGATCAAAAAACAGAATGCTCGGCGGCCCAATCAGTTCAAACTTATTCAATAACGCTTTATCCAACTCGTCGTTTTCGGTCACATCCGCTTGCAAAGTCAGCATACCCGACAATATTCGCATCACGGATGGATCAGAAAATACATTACGCTCCATTGTTTTACAGGAGATACACCAATCGGCATAAAAATCGAGCATCACGGGCTGCCCTTGTGCTTTTGCAAGCTGCATTTTTCGCTCTAATCCTGCCAAGCCCTTAATTGATGTGAAAGCCAGGTGCTCAGATACGGCATTCATATTTGTCGAACCACTCGAAAAACTCAATTTTTTGAGTGGTTGCAGTGGATCTTTGCCGCCACTCGCTGCACCAAACATCAGCAACACACCGTACAACAACATGACTAAACCACAACCTTTCCATAAGGTTCGCCAACCTGTTTTTTCAGCGGGTAATGGCTCCAGTGCGCCCATATAAATGGCTGAAATAATCAATAAAACCGCCCACAACATTAAAGTGGCCGATTCTGGAATAATGCGCTCCAACATCCAGATGGCAACGGCCAGCAACAACACCCCAAAAACAGCTTTGACTGCATTCATCCAGCCACCACTTTTCGGCAACCACTTACCGGCTGATGTGCCAATCACCAATAACGGCATCCCCATTCCCAAAGCCATTACAAACAGCGCCATACCGCCCAGTAAAGCATCACCGCTTTGGCCAATATAAATCAACGCTCCTGCCAAAGGTGCCGCGACACATGGCCCAACAATCAATGCCGATAACACGCCCATCACTCCAGCGCCCATCCATGTTCCACCTGACTGTTTATTGCTGTGCGCTGTGAGCTTGCTTTGTAAACTTGCGGGCAGTTGCAGCTCATAAAAGCCGAACATTGATAGCGCGAGCAATACAAAAACCACACTAAAGGCACTAATAACCCATGGATTTTGAAACATAATCTGGACATTTGCGCCAAACAAACCCGCGATCACACCGGCAACCGCATACGTGGCTGCCATCGCTAAAACATAAATCAAAGACAATATAAACGCTTTACGTGTGTCTATCTTTTCTCCTTGCCCAACGACAAGACTGGAGAGAATCGGGATCATCGGAAATACACACGGTGTGAGCGCCAGCAGTAATCCAAATCCAAAAAAGGTTAATATTGTCCAGAAAAAGCCATCATCACCTAATGAGCTTGTAATGCGACCTTGCTCGGAAACAACGGTCGGCGTGATTGATTGGGGGGCACTTTGACTGGGCGTGGAAGCCACGACCCCACCCCCTGATGTACTGATCGCAGAAAGTGCCACCGGCATAGATTCTGTTTGGGGTGGATAACAAAAGCCACTATCCGCACAGCCCTGTGATTTTGCTTCGAGTGTAAATTCAGTGGCTTGATTGTCGCTTCGAAAGATCGTTAAATCAACAACCGCCTGCCCATAATAAACCTCCATTTCACCAAAATATTCATCATATTTGAGCTCACCTGGCTTAGGAAAAGAGACTTGAGTAATCTCAATTCCCTCAGCCTCTTTGATTTTGAATTTAAACTTATCCTTATAGAGGTAATAACCTTTTGTAATATCCCACTTGGCGCGTAGTGTATTTTCATCCACCACATCAACAGTAAAAATAAACGCCTCTTCAGGCCTGAGCGGCTCATTATTAAAAACTGCGCCCACAACATTAGAAAATAACAGCAGTAATAAAACAGAGAAACTCATTAATGGTCGTTTAAAGAAATTCATATACGCTCGATTATTTTAAAGTTAGGAACGATCACAAAGTACACGCTGTTATTTTATAAGATTTATAAATCATTCATAGTGACAGCAATCACCCTTGTGAGTTCGTTCAGCGCCCATATCATAAACTTTCTGGTATTCTATTAACATGTGACGACTATCGGGAATAAAATCATGAAAGTACTGTTTTTACTATTTTTAATCATCCCTATCATTGAGATTTATCTGCTGATTCAGGTCGGCAGTATTATCGGTGCATTTTATACTATTTTATTGATTGTATTAACCGCCATTGTGGGCGCATTTTTATTGCGAATTCAAGGGATTGCGACGTTTCGACGGGTTCAAGAAAATATCGCCCGAGGAAAAGTCCCCGCTATGGAGTTACTTGAGGGCCTTATGTTGCTTGTGGGTGGCGCACTCTTGCTAACACCTGGATTTTTCACCGATGCCTTGGGCTTTGTTTGCTTAGTGCCCACATTACGTCGCGGCGTCATTCGTCTGTTTTTATTTCAGAAAATAAGTCGAATGCAAGGTCAGGGGTTCCAGCAAAGAACAGGGCAACAATCACATGACTCAAATATTATTGAAGGAGAGTTTCATAGCGTGGACGATAAAAAAAGCCCTGCAGATAAAAACAATAAAATCGAACCATGAGTATTAACCCCAGCAACACCTAATCTCGTAACGTGTTAAACGAACGTACCGCCCATGCCAATGTGATGCCAGCAAAAGCAAACATCACCAGCAGCCCCGTCATGTAAACGTTAAAGTCGGGTGTGCCAATCAAAATTGCCCGCACAGCATCAACGGCATAATTAATAGGATTTATCGTTGCAATATATTGAATCCATGTCGGCATAAAGTTTTCTGGCACCATAGCGCTGGAAAAAAACATCAACGGCAATGTCATCAAGTTACCGATCATCACCAAAGGCTCTTCGCGCTGTAAAACAATCGCAAAACCGTTTGATAATGCAGCAAAGCCAATACCCAGCAAAAAGACGATCAATAATGCCATAATCACATGCAGGGGATTAAAGCTCATAGCTGAGCCAAAAAAGAGCCATGCAACGATCAAAATAACAAACACCTGTGCGATCACCTGCACAGCGGAATGAAGAATGCGGCTGAGAACAATGGCCACACGTGAAACGGGGGAAACCAGCATTTTATCCACTGAACCGGCTGTAATTTCCCGCAGCAAACTCACTCCCGACCATGACGAGCCAAACAGCACCGTCATGATCAAAACACCTGGAATAAAAAAGTCGATATAACTGGTTTCCGGTGGAAACCCTGGGACTCGCGCCATATTTTGAAAAAGTTGCCCAAAAATCACCAACCAGATGAGCGGCTGAATCAGTGTAAACAGCGACCACATGGGCATTCTGATTGTGATTTTCATGTACTTGGCAAATAGATACCACGTATCTGCTAACATTTATTTAACCTTTTTTAAAATTTTTATATCGAATAAAAGCTCAAAAGTAACGACTTTCACCCTCGTTCCCATGCTCCAGCGTTGGGAACGAGGTGTCACTCTTCAAAGTATATTACTTTTTCCACTTTTCCTGCTGCTTTTTCCAGTCACCCTCTTCCCACTGGTCATCGCTTTTACCCCCGTTGCCCTTGTTCCAATCACCTTTCTGTGGCCGCTGCTCTTCTGATGATTCTTTTTGGAGCTCAGGGATTTTTTCAATCTGTGTTAGTTTTTCTGCACCAGAATCAGAGGCTGTTGAGTCAGCAGTCGCCTCTTCATTACTCTCTTGCCATTGCTTCGCCCACTTACCGCCGCCGCCTTTGCCTGCCCACTGCTTCCACCACTCATCACCGCCCTCTTCTTCACCTGACTCAATACTTGAACCTGTATATTTCAAGAAAACATCATCCAGTGTAGGGCATGTCAGCATCATTGTTTTTAAAGTAATGCCTTCTTTACTTGCGATGGTTGCAAGACGTGGAATACTTTCAGCGCCGTTATCCACATAAACATATAGCTTGTCACTGTCCCACGTTGCTCGACTAACATAATCCAGGTCTTTCAGATTCCAGGCAAATGCCTGAACACTCTTATCAACCTGGTCAAACGTCAGTACAACAGAGTCACCATGAATTGCATTTTTCAATGCTTGCGGTGTATCCAGCACCTGAATTTTACCCTGACTGATAATGGCGACACGATCTGCCAGACTATCGGCCTCTTCCAGATAATGAGTCGTCAATAAAATAGTCAGGCCAAACTCTTTATTCAGCTTTTCAATGTATTGCCACAACATCTGGCGGCTTTTGATATCCAGCCCCAGTGTGGGTTCATCTAAAAACAGTAATTTGGGACGATGAATCAGTGCGGTTGCAATATCCAGTTTACGGCGCATTCCGCCTGAGTAGGTCGCAACGGTACGATCCAGCGCATCCTTCAGGTCAAAATAGGTCGTGAGTTCTTCGATACGCTCTAGAATTTCTTTGCGCTTCATCCGGTAGAGCTGGCCTTGCAATATAAGATTTTCCCGCCCCGTCAAAAAGTAGTCGACCCCCGTCTGCTGCGCGACAACACCGATAGATTCACGTACTTTTTCCGGCTCGCGATCAACATCAAAACCAGCTGTTATCACTTTTCCTGTATCAAATCCGGAAAGAGTGGATAGCACCCTGATAGTGGTTGTTTTCCCTGCGCCATTAGGGCCAAGCAGACCCATAATTTCACCCTTATTAACCTCCAGATTCAGACCGTCTAATGCCTTGGCACCGCCAGGAAAAACTTTTATCAGATCGGTTATTTTTATCATTTCAATGTTGTCTCATTTTTTGAGGGTCAGGCCATTGCTATCTCTCTTAGGCATAACAATAATACGCCGTATAGTAAGCCTATCAAACGCACCAAGCAATAGCTGAGGGTGAGTAGAACTTATAAATCAACACCAACCAACAATTGACTTTAAAAAGATAATATATTACCTTTAAAGCTGGTATTTTTATTTATCGAGATATTATTTTGCCTTTTGAGATAAAGTCACCACAAGAGATACAACAGGATATAAGCCAGCGATTCAAAGAACGCAGGCTGGTGATGCACTTGACTCGTGAAGGTTTAGCTAAACGGTCAGGGGTCAATACCAGCTCACTGAAGCGCTTTGAAGTGACAGGAAAAATCTCCTTTGAATCCCTTCTGAAATTGGCGCTCGTACTGGAATGTCTAAATGATTTTGACAGCATCGCTCGTGCTAATACCCAACAAGTCTCTCTGAATGAAATTCTGAACAAGAAGAAAATTCCTAAAAAAGGCCACATTAAATGACCGGCCAAGCAGTGAAGTTGCTGAATGTTTTTTGGCGGCATGGAGGGGGAAATATACCGTTGGGACGGTTGGCTCTTCAAGATCGCTCTATTTATTTTGAATATTATGAAACGTTTATCGACCTTGATATTCAAATATCACCTTTCAAACTGGCGCTTAAATCAGGTGCTCAGATTTGTAAAGATGCAATATTTGATGGTTTGTTTGGGGTGTTTAATGACAGTTTGCCTGATGGTTGGGGGCGTTTATTGCTTGATCGCCAAGTTGAAAAATATGGCATTAACCGTAAACAGCTGACACCACTCGACAGGCTGGCTCATGTCGGAAAAACGGGAATGGGTGCGCTGAGCTATGAACCTGTGCTTTTAAGCTACGAACTGTCTCAAAATGACATTCAACTGGATAAAATTGCCAAAGAGAGCCAAATTGTCCTAAAAGGTGAACATGATGAAGTGTTTGAAGAGCTGTTGCTGTTAAATGGTTCATCTGCAGGCGCGAGGCCCAAAATTGTCGCAGGGGTGAGTGAGAACAAGAAAAAGGTGATTCATGGCATTCAAGAGCTTCCAAAAGATTTTTCCCATTGGGTGATTAAGTTTCCATCCACAATAGACCCTAACGATATCGGTGCAGTTGAATATGCTTATAGCCTCATGGCCAAAGCTGCAGGCATCGAAATGCCAGAAACACATCTGTTTGAGAGTGAAGCGGGCAGCCGTTATTTTGGAATCAGACGTTTTGATCGCCAAGGCAATAAACCAGTGCACATGCATAGCTTATGTGGACTGATTCATGCGGATCACCGTACACCAAGCCTTGATTACGAAATGGTTTTGCGAGTTACGCAAGCATTGACGAAGAATATGATAGAAGTCGAAAAAGTTTTTCGATTGGCTTGCTTTAACGTGCTGGCACATAATCGTGACGATCACAGCAAAAATTTTTCTTATGTTCTAAATGATCAGAATGAATGGCAGTTTGCCCCCGCCTATGACCTTACCTTTTCTTACGGCCCGAGTGGTGAGCAAAGCATGCTTGTTGTTGGTGAAGGAAAAAAGCCAGGGGTTGATCACCTTTTACAACTGGGCAAGAAGTTTTCGCTCAGCAATGCCGAGGAGACTATAGAACAAGTTCAGAGTGTTGTTTTTCAGTGGGCGCGGTATGCTCAGGAAGCAAGAGTGACTAAAGGTTCAGCCGATAAAATTTCAAAGCAAATTAATTCCAGAATTTAATTTTTGTGTTTCTTACCAGCTCATTGGGTGTTTTAACGGATTGTAAAAGGTGCACTCGTAAATAACTTGGGGTGCTTCACTCTGTATTTGGCAGGCAATAAACAATTCAACCTCTTGCTTCCCCCCCAGCTTCTCTTTTATTTTATTTAAATTCACGAGGGCTTCTTTAGGGTATTCTGCCGTCTTGGCCTCTATTAATTTAATTTTATCTCCTCTTTCCAACACGAAATCAACTTCAAGACTGTTTTTATCTCTCAAAAAAATAGAGATCGCTTGAAATTATTTAACTCTGCCTGACGAGATAGTTCGTTATAAACAAAGTTTTCAAATAGCGCGCCATAATAATGGGAGTTGCGCATCTCTTCATCACTATGAATATTGAGCAAAAAATTCAAAAGCCCCTGATCTTTTAGATACACTTTAGGGGACTTAATCAAGCGTTTTAGCTGATTATTAAAATAAGGTTCCAGTGTTGTGAAAATATTACTTGCCTGTAATACATCAAACCATTTTTTGCCTGTTGCCGATGTAACCCCCGCATGGAGAAAAGTGAAAGACCTGATCACAACTTGAAACAGATCGAGAGTTTTGTTTCTCGCCTGGATGTTTTAGATTATGGCCAGAAAGCAGCGTCTCATTATGGAGATATCCGTGTTGATTTGGAGCGTAGAGGAGTAACGATTGGTGTGAACGATTTACATATTGCTGGGCATGCAAGAAGTGAGGGGCTGACGTTAGTTACAAATAACCTCCGTGAGTTTGAGCGGGTTGAGGGATTGCGGTTGGATAATTGGGTGTTATAGCCGAGTGATGCAGAAAATATAGACGATATCGAATTCTCGGCAGATGGCGCAAGCTTATCCGCCCTACGTTTTCAACAACGCAATCAATGACACTGACCCCTTTGATTTCACAAAATATAAATTTACCACGGTGTGGTTGAATAGGTGTTGGTATAATAAAAATGATATGGATGGAAAATTTCGAGAAATAAAACTGATGGTTTTTCGGGGTTAAAAAACAAAAAAGCAAGAGAGTTGCCTCTCTTGCTTTTCAGTTCTGGTGCATGGAATGCATTATTTGATGTGGTTAAATATTATTTTTTTCAATTGCGGTGATAGCAACGGTACTGCTAACTGTGCCAGTGCCATCAGCATCATTAGTCCATATTATGCCTGTAGCATTTGGAGTAGGGGTTACAATAAATACTAAACCATCCACACCAGTAGTGATGCCAGTCGCAAAAGTTACGGTGATTACGCCCTCATCGACTGCGGCACTTGCAACTTCTTTGGTTGCAATAAAAGTAGGAATGTCGTTTGAGTTAGTATCACAACCAGCCGCCGCACCACCACTTTCTTGAATACATAGAGAAATAGCTGTTTTCAGGCTACTTATAGAGGCTAAAGCATTTCCAACCTTAGCTTTTACGGTATAATCTGAATAAGCTGGAATCGCCACAGCGGCCAAAATACCAATAATCGCTACAACGATCATCAATTCAATCAGTGTAAAACCTTTTTGTGCTTGAGCTTTCATTTTGCAAATTTGTGTATTCATAAAAATATCTCCAGTAGTGTATTTGAGTTTGCTTCGTTAACAGCGGCATTTTTCTAGTAAAATTTAATCTTAACTAGAAGTGCCGCATTACATTTTGTATAGCATGTTGCGTGCCAGCTTCTACTAAATTAGTTTTTAAATGACAAATGTTTTATAAAGAACAACTCGTTGCACTACTTCGACTCTTGCTTGGTGATATCAAGACAGGGCTGCCACAGTGATGATTGATGCTGGTTATGAGCAATATGTGCTGAAAATGCGCAGGTTTTGATGTGTGTTTATGACTGTTTTTGTAAAATATATTTTAAACCATTGCACCACCCGATGTAGGGGCGAACCTATGTGTTCGCCCATGTTTAGGGGAATCGCCCGAACCAGGGCATCGAATACACAGAACAGCTTTATAAAACCATATCAGGTATAGCAGATAACCCTGATATTGGACGGTATCGCTACGGGCTGCAAAGATTCATGAGGTTTTCCAGTAGTTACCAAATGGTTTTAACGTGCTCGTATTTAATTATTTTTTTGTCTGCCGTAACCAAAGAAACAGCGAGTTTTCTAGCCGTTGCTACAATGATTCGGTCGGCAGGGTCTTTGTGAAAATCACCAGGTAATTGAGTCGCCTTGATACCAATTTCGTTATCGACGGCAATAAATCGCAACCCATCTATCTCTGTGACTTCACTTATCCAGCTTTCAACATCCATACTCAAAACTAAACGGCCTTTTTCTATCAACATGGCAATTTCCCATGCTGATATAGAAGAGATAATAACCTCACTGTCTGCGCTCAAAGTATTTTCAATGGCTTCCCTGGCGGCGACTGATAGCTGATTGTCGCCACTGACAAACCAAACTAAAACATGCGTATCTATAACAATCATTATGCATTTTCCCAATCGTCATCAGCGACCGGCCCTGTAGGTGACTCGTACTTCACAACTGTACCCTTTAATATTTCTA
>VAPF01043986.1_pt1 | contig 23485 bp, 22 predicted proteins | sample 3393931 | NCBI WGS metagenome assembly VAPF01 (sample SAMN08290437, study PRJNA428436) | hydrothermal vent metagenome | isolation source: Deep-sea hydrothermal vent chimney | place: Atlantic Ocean: South-mid Altantic Ridge | depth 2773 m m | reverse complement strand
TCTCGATACGCTTTGGATTCCTTTAATCCCAGTAACTTAGGGTAGGTCGATTTATTCGCTTCAATATCACTGCCTTGTGGTTTGCCTAAGGTTTGCGTACACCCTTCGATGTCTAAAATATCGTCTTGCACCTGAAAAGCAAGCCCAATGGCTTGACCGTACTGGGTAAGGTTCTTTTTTATCTCGGCATATTGGTCACTTTGGCAAGCACCCATGTGCAGTGCGGTATTAATGAGTGCGCCCGTTTTCATTTGATGCATGATTTTTAGTTGTGCTAAATTAGGCAAGTTGCCTTCCGATTGAATGTCGATCATCTGCCCGCCAATCATCCCTTCCATGCCGCTGGCTTGACTGAGCAGTTGAATGAACTTAATTTTATGTGCGTCGCTAATGTTGTTATCTTCGCTCAAAATTTGAAACGCAAATGTTTGCTGAGCATCGCCTACTAAAATGGCAGTGGCCTCATTGTATTGAATGTGGCAGGTCGCTTGACCTCTGCGAAGGTCGTCATCGTCCATGGCGGGCAGGTCGTCATGCACTAACGAGTAGCTGTGAATTAGCTCTATGGCGCAAGCGGCGCTGTCGAGTTGCTTGAGTGGAATGTTGAGTGCTTCGCCGATGGCATAAATCAGGGCAGGGCGCAGGCGCTTACCATTGTTTAGCGTAGCGTATTGTATGGCTTCAATTAGGATAGCGGGTATGCTGGGTTGCTTGTTGTCCAGTTGTGCTAGGTTCTGTTTTAGGTGTTGGTTAACACGCTGTTGGTAGGTTTTTAATTGATTTTGCAAGACAAGCTCCATAAAAAAAGGCCGTCAATTTGACGGCCTTTTAGACATTCTTTGATGACCTTTATGTTAACGCGTTGAGCAAATTAAATAAAGGTCTTAACGCTATCTGTTTATTACAGTTTATCAGCGTTCTTGCTTAGGTACTCTGCAACGCCTTCAGGTGTATCAGACATGCCTTCGTCGCCTTTGTTCCAGCCCGCTGGGCATACTTCGCCTACTTCTTCGTGGAACTGAAGTGCTTCAACCATGCGAACCATTTCATCAACATTACGACCTAAAGGAAGGTCGTTAACCACTTGGTGACGAACTACGCCGTTTAAGTCAATTAAGAACGCGCCACGCAGTGCAATATTTGCTGGGTGAACAATTCCGTAAGCTTCCATGATGGAACCCCCTAAATCGGCAACCAATGGGAACTTAACGGGGCCTAAACCGCCATCGTTTACTGGTGTATTGCGCCATGCGTTGTGCGTAAATTGTGAATCAACAGAAATACCGATGACTTCGGTGTTCAGTGATTTAAACTTTTCAACACGGTGATCAAACGCTAAAATTTCAGAAGGGCAAACAAAGGTAAAATCTAACGGGTAGAAGAAAACAACCGCGTATTTTCCAGCGATGTGGCTTTTTAGGTTGAAGTTATCAACGATTGAACCGTCGGCAAGTACCGCTGCGGCGGTGAAATCTGGAGCTTGTTTGGTGACTAGAACTGACATATTAAAATCCTTATGTACATTTAAAAAATAATAAAAACGAGAATAGTATAGTCAATTAGTCGGGAATTATCTAGCGTTTAAAAAATCAGGTGTTTAGATGCAATGATGCGTTTAATTCTCACGATATTTCATGCCTCGTAAAATTATTTTACAAAATAAAGCTAAGTATTTTTAATAATCGGCCGATAACCTTTTATGATAAGATAAGATTCTTTACTGGAGGTATGTATGTTTGTTGTTTATAGTCCAGAGGGACAGAGCTTTATTGGTGCTTCTCAATCTGTACCACCGCTTAAAGTTGAACCAATACGGCGAAGCAGTGCGGCGGGTGAGGAGCCTCAAGACCTTTTTAGTTTGGATGCTGGAGCCGATTTTCAACAATCTCAGTATCAAGCAAATTCTGTTGCGCTGAGTGCTTACAAAGGAAAGCAAAAAAATAGAACACGCCGTGTGGTGGTGAAGGTGTCTGAAATAATGAGTACACCTGTTAAAACTATTTTTAGTGAAAGCACGGTTGAAGAGGCTTGGCGCTTAATGCAAGAGCATAAAATTGAGCATTTTCCTGTTTTACACTTAGATAATTTAGTGGGTATTTGCTCGCAACGGGATTTGTTAAAGCGGGTGATCGTGGGGGACAGCGGAGCGCTTGAAGGCGCTAAGCGCGAAACTGTGGCTGATGTAATGTCTGCCCAAGTGGTGACAACGGTTGCTGATACCGATATTCGGCAGGTTGCCAAGGTGTTAACTCAGTATGAAATTGGGGCGTTGGTGGTCATGAATGTGTTTCAGCAGCCCATTGGAATTGTGACACGTGGAGACATTATTAAGCGTTTGGCGAATGCCCCGCCTCTTGAGCTGTATGTATAGAAATAATTTTTTAGTATGTATTTAAGCGCTTTATCGCCTCCTTTATCGTTTCTTTTCAGTAGTTTTTCAAAATAACATCCAATTCCTTTATAATAACCTGTTTTCTCCCTTTTTATGTTGAGCAGGTTGTTTCGAGTGTCCTATTTTAAGCGATATTTAATTGCAGGTTTATTGGTCTGGTTGCCATTAGGTGTAACCATTGTTGTCATTAAGTTTTTAGTGGATCTGTTTGATAAAAGCTTACTGCTCTTGCCGCCAGAGTATCGCCCCGAAGCGTTGATTGGTATGGATGTTCCAGGGTTTGGGGTGCTGTTATCACTTACGCTTATTTTGTTAACGGGTATTGTAGTTGCTAACTTTTTAGGCAGTAAAGTCGTTGCAGTTTGGGAATCTTTTTTATCTCGGATTCCTTTGGTTCGTACTATTTATAATGCAGCAAAACAAATTTCTCAGGCGGTATTTGGATCGGGTGATCAAACGTTTCAAAAAGTGTATTTGCTTCAGTATCCTCGCCTTGGCTTATGGACGCTGGGGTTTCAAACCAGTGATTTACGGGGCGAAGCTCAGCAAAAAACGCAAATGAATAATGTGGTGAACTTGTTTGTTCCAACCACGCCTAACCCAACCTCGGGTTTTTTTATCATGGCCTCTAAAGACGACATTGTTGAACTGGATATTAAAGTAGAAGAAGCATTGAAAATGGTTATTTCGGGTGGTGTTATTGTGCCAGAAATAGCGGAATTAAACGTATCAGAAAAACCAAAGGAATCAAAGTAATATGCGTACGCAGTATTGTGGGCAAGTCACCGAAAAATTTATTAATCAAATCGTCACTGTCGCAGGGTGGGTTCATCGCCGTCGTGATCATGGAGGGGTAATTTTTATCGATTTAAGAGATCGTGAAGGGCTTGTGCAAGTTGTCGTGAATCCGGACACCGCCGAGATTTTTGCCAAAGCAGAACGCTTGCGTGCGGAGTGTGTGTTACAAATTACGGGCAACGTTATCTCACGTACAGAAGGTACAATTAACCCCAATATGACAACGGGTAAAATTGAAATTGTTGCCACCGATATAAACGTACTTAGCATGGCTGATCCGATTCCGTTCCAGTTAGATGAAAAGAACGTGAGCGAAGAGGTTCGTCTTAAATACCGCTATCTTGATTTGCGTCGTGAAGAGATGCAAAAAATCATGATGTTGCGTTATAACGTAACTCGTACCATGCGTCGATATTTAGATGACCAAAATTTTATGGACATCGAAACGCCAATGTTGACGAAATCTACGCCAGAAGGGGCGCGTGATTACTTAGTGCCCAGTCGTACGCACCTTAATAAATCGTTTGCGTTGCCACAGTCGCCACAGTTGTTTAAACAGTTATTAATGATGTCGGGCTTTGATCGTTATTACCAAATTACACGCTGTTTTCGTGATGAAGACCTGCGTGCCGACCGTCAACCAGAATTTACCCAATTGGATATCGAAACCTCTTTTATGGAAGAGGATGCGGTGATGGACTTAATGGAAGGTTTAACCAAAACCTTGTTCAAAGAAGCGATTGGCGTTGAGTTTGATTACGACTTTCCGCGCATGACTTATGCAGAAGCCATTGATAAATACGGTATTGATCGTCCCGATTTACGAATTGATATGCAACTGGTGGACGTGGCTGATCTGCTACAAAACATTGACTTTAAAGTGTTTGCCGCACCTGCAAAAGACCCTAAAGGACGCGTTGCCGCACTGCGTGTACCAGGGGGGGGTAAAATGTCTCGTAAAGAGATTGATGCCTACACCAAGTTTGTGGCTATTTATGGCGCAAAAGGACTGGCTTACATTAAGGTCAATGATCTGTCTGCTGGCATTGAAGGATTGCAATCTCCGATTGTAAAATTCTTCCCCGACCAAGTGATGGACATTATGGCGCGTGTGGGTGCAGAGGACGGCGATATTGTCTTCTTTGGTGCTGACAATGCCAAAGTGGTCAACGAAGCCTTGGGGGCTTTGCGCGTTAAAATCGGCGAAGATCTTGATATGCTAAATGGCGAATGGAAACCAGTTTGGGTGGTTGATTTCCCAATGTTTGAAGCCGATGAAAAAACGGCAAGAATGACCGCCATTCATCACCCGTTTACTCAGCCAAAAGCCACCACCGAAGAAATTTTAAATCACGATGAGCCAGAGCAAATGCTCTCAAAAGCCTACGACTTGGTGATTAACGGGTTGGAAGTAGGGGGCGGGTCTGTGCGTATTCACAACAGTGAGATGCAAGCAGCGGTCTTTAAGCTATTAGGTATCTCGGAAGAAGAAGCTCGAGAGAAGTTTGGATTTTTATTGGATGCACTTAAATATGGTTGCCCACCTCATGCAGGTATGGCGTTTGGCTTAGATCGTTTGATTATGATTTTTGGAAAAGTCGACTCCATCCGTGATGTTATCGCCTTTCCTAAAACGCAATCTGCCGCTTGTCTATTAACCGCCGCGCCAGGACTGGTTGATAATGCACAGTTAGAAGACCTTGGTTTGCGTTATAGAAAGCCGACTGTAGAAGCCGTTAAATAAAGTTTAGAAAGAGTTTAGAGCCATGAGTCAAAAAAAATCACCCAAAATCGCCAAAAAAGTATCAGATATTCCCGTTCAGCTGGAGTCTCGTATTGAACAGTTAGCGTTGGATGCCCCTTGTGCTTTGCCGCTTAATGATGCCGATAAAGCAATGTTAAAAACGGAAATTAAGGCTTTACTCAAAGCGCAAAATGCTCAAATTGTGGCACATTTTTATGTGGATGCCGATTTGCAATCCCTAGCAGAAGAGACAGGCGGCGTGGTTGCCGACTCATTAGAGATGGCAAACTTTGGCGCAAAATCAACCGCCGATACCATTGTGGTCTGTGGCGTTCGTTTTATGGGTGAGACCGCTAAAATGTTATCGCCCGAAAAAACCGTGTTAATGCCCGACTTAGACGCAACATGTTCGCTCGACTTAGGTTGTCCTGCCGATGAATTTGCCGCATTTTGTGCCGAACATCCAGATTATACGGTGGTGGTGTACGCCAATACCAGTGCAGAAGTAAAAGCGATTGCCGACTGGGTCGTGACGTCGGGCAATGCATTGCAAATTGTGACACACATTAAAGAACAAGGTCAAAAAATAATTTGGGCACCTGATCGTCATTTGGGTGACTGGATTGAAAAAGAAACCGGTATTGAAATGTTGCGCTGGCAAGGGCATTGCATTGTGCACGATGAGTTTAAAACCTTTGAGTTGGAGGCGATGAAAAAAGAGCACCCAAATGCCAAAGTACTGGTGCACCCAGAATCGCCAGCGGATGTGATTGCGTTAGCGGATGTGGTGGGATCAACTAAAATATTAATTAATGCCGTTAAAACTATGGACGCTCAAGCGTTTATTGTGGCAACCGATTTAGGTATTTTTTATAAAATGCAGCAGTTAGCCCCCAATAAAAAATTATTGGTTGCTCCCACAGCTGACAAAGAAACCGCATGCAAAAGCTGTGCGCACTGTCCTTGGATGGCAATGAACGGATTACAAAACCTAGCCAGTTGTTTAAAAAATAAAACAGGTGAAGTATTGGTGGATGAAACCGTGCGCTTAAAAGCATTAAAATCACTGGATAAAATGCTAGAATTTTCGCGTAATGCGGGGTTGGTTAAAAAGTGATTTATAGAGTAAAAGGGGGGGGGGAAGAAAAGCTTTATTTTAAGTTTTTCTTCCCCCCCCTTTTTTTTCATTTCTTAAACATGTAGAGACTCGCTTGGTAAAATTAAAACGTATTTTAGGCATTGACCCTGGTTCTCGTAAAACGGGGTTTGGGGTGATTGAATCGGGTCGTTATCACCCAACTTATGTGGTGAGTGGTGTGATTCGGGTTGAAAAGTTTTCAGGGGCAGATCGGCTTAAAAATATTTTTGAGTCAGTTTGTCAGCTGATTGACCAATATCAGCCGGATGTGATGTCAGTTGAGAAGGTGTTTATCTATAAAAACCCTAAATCGGCTCTTATTTTAGGGCAGGCTAGGGGGGTTATTTTATGTGCGGGCGCCATCAAAGGCGTGTCGATTATGGAGTACACGCCCACGCAAATAAAAAGTACCATTGTGGGAAAGGGCCATGCCACTAAGGATCAAGTTCAGTACATGGTGCAAAATCTGTTAAAACTCACAGACACCCCCCAAGAAGATGCCGCCGATGCGCTGGCGTGTGCATTGTGTCATGATCGTTATATGTCATTAGGTATTGATCCTGAATTGCTCTCTAAAGGCACTAAATTTTAGGGAGTGTTTGAATCATTACGTTTGCTTTAAGAATGATGTTAAAATTTATCCCCCCCCCTCTATCAGATAATTTAATCGGTTAAAAATAAGGAATATACGATTTTATGATTGGTTTTTTACGTGGTAACTTGGTTCACAAACGTCCGCCTTTATTAGTTTTAGAGGTGCAAGGCGTGGGCTATGAAATTGAAGCGCCTATGTCGACCTTTTATCAGTTGGAATCGCTTGAGAATGATGTTACGATTTTGACGCACATGCATGTTCGTGAAGATGCTATGCTACTGTTTGGTTTTGCTTCGGAGCCTGAGCGAGTTTTGTTTAAAACCCTTATTAAAGTGAATGGGGTCGGGGCAAAAATGGCGTTGGCGATTTTGTCTGCAATGGCGGTGAATGAATTTTGTTCATATGTGGATACAGGGGATACGGCCGCATTGACTAGAATTCCAGGCGTGGGTAAAAAGACCGCCGAACGGTTGCAAATCGAAATGCGTGACCGCCTGAAAGAGGTGGTTAAATCGGGTTTATTGTCGTATGAAACAACGACCACTACGTTTGATGAAAAGGGTGATTTAGCGCCTCAAAAAGTGGCATTTTCAAATACCGCTCAACATTCTGCATGTGAGGCGTTGGTGTCGTTAGGCTATAAAAGTGTTCAGGCTGAAAAAATGGTTTCTGCGGTGTATGATTCAGAGCTGTCATTGGAAGCGCTAATTAAGCGTGCGTTGCAAGGAGTGCGGTTGTAAGTGATTGAAACAGATCGTATTGTAGGATCTCAAGAGGTGGCGGATGATATGTACGCTGCGCCTTCGGTGCGTCCCCAACAAATTAGAGAGTACATTGGGCAAACTGCCGTTAGGGAGCAGTTACAGCTCTCGATGGATGCGGCTAAAATGCGCAGTGAAGCATTGGATCATGTGCTGCTCTATGGCCCACCAGGGTTGGGTAAAACGACTTTGTCCAATATTATCGCGCAAGAGATGGGGGTAACATTGCGCCAAACTTCGGGGCCTGTCATTGAAAAGCCGGGGGATTTGGCGGCGATTTTGACACGTTTAGAACCCTATGATGTGTTGTTTATTGATGAAATTCATCGCTTAAGTCCGATTGTGGAAGAGGTGTTATACCCCGCCATGGAAGATTTTCAAATTGATATTATTATTGGAGATGGCCCCGCTGCGCAAAGCGTTAAAATTGACATCCCACCGTTTACGTTAGTGGGGGCAACCACGCGGGCTGGATTGTTAACCTCCCCTTTGCGAGACCGTTTTGGTTTAGTGCAACGTTTGGAATTTTACAGTGATGAGGAGTTAACGCAAATTATTACGCGTTCTGCTCAAATTTTAGGTATAGATACGCAGGAGACGGGTGCGCAAGAGATTGCCAGACGTTCACGTGGTACGCCTAGAATTGCCAATCGTTTATTAAGACGCGTTAGGGACTATGCACAAGTAAAAGGGGGTGGTATTATCACCCCCGATATTGCGAATTTGTCCTTGCAATTATTAGAGGTTGACCGCTTGGGATTGGATAAAATGGATCGTCGATTTTTAGAAATGTTGATTGAGAAGTTTGAAGGGGGGCCAGTTGGCATTGATAATATGGCAACCGCTTTGGGCGAGGAGCGTGGCACGATTGAGGATGTAATAGAGCCTTTTTTAGTGCAACAAGGGTTTCTCGTTAGAACCCCTAGAGGTCGCATGGCAACCTCCAATGCTTATAAACATTTAAATTTATTAAAAGCTGAAATTTAAAAAGCTGAAATTTAAATTATACATATAGTTACTGTAAATACGGTTACAATACGTAATTTTAAGGAGGAATAATGGACGGTAGTTTTGTGGAGTTAGTATTAGGCGCGAGTACAGTTGTACAGCTTGTTATGTTGTTGCTTGTGTTTATGTCTTTAATGGTTTGGGCCGTTGCGTTTAGTAAATGGCATGAGATACGTAAGGCAAAAAAAGTCGCTGATATGTTTATGGATGCGTATTTGAAATCTCCAGATTTAACGTCATTTTATCAGCACGATAAAATGTCAAAACATCATGGCGAAGGTTTGTCTAATATTTTTTTAGAAGGATTTAGAGAGTTTCTTCGTTTAAGAAAGCTGGGGGCCATGGAAACCACGGATCTTATCTCTGGTGCGCAACGCATGATGAAGGTCGCTTTTTCTAAGGAGGCAGATAAGTTAGAAAATCGCCTATCTATTCTAGCCACCATTGGTTCATCAGCACCTTATATTGGGTTGTTTGGAACGGTGTTGGGTGTTATGCATGCTTTTCAAGGATTGGGCGAAATGCAGAATGCTACGCTGGCGGCGGTTGCACCAGGAATCTCTGAAGCATTGATTGTGACGGCTATTGGACTGTTTGCCGCGATTCCTGCGGTGATTACCTATAACAGTTTAAGTAATAAGGCGGATCGTTTATTAGGCGATTATGAAAATTTTGCAGAGGCTTTATTAACGTCTTTGCAACGAGATGTGCTTTTAGTAAAAAAATAAACGGGTAGGGTGTAAAAGTGCAAACAGGATTTCGTAGTCAGAGACAAAAAAAACGTTTAATTGCTGAAATTAATGTGGTGCCCTATGTGGATGTTACGCTTGTTTTATTGATTATATTTATGATCACTGTGCCTGTTGCACAGCAAGCGGTGACGGTTAATTTACCTAGCACGCCTGAGGTTAGCAGCCAAAAACAACAAAAACTAGAAGATGAAACTAAGCCTTTTGTGATTACAGTAACTCAGGAAGGGATGTATAAAACGTCTGAGCAGCCTGATGTTATGTTAAGCAATAAAGATTTAGAATCATTGGTGGCCGAGGTGATGGCGCGGACTCAATTAGATCCAAATAAAATGGTTTACATCCAAGGAGATCAATCTGCGCCTTATGGTAAAGTAGTGCATATTTTTGTGTTATTGAAATCCAATGGCGTTGAGCAAGTGGCTTTGCTAACTCAGCCTGAAGGGGTTACCGTTAAATGATTGGTTTTATTTTAAAGCATCCTATTGCGGTTGGGGTTTCGGTGCTATTGCATGTTATTCTAGCATTGCTTATAACGATTGAATGGTCAGAGTCAAGTGAGGTGATAAAGGTAGCCTCACAAGGAGATAACACTGAAGTTATCGATGTTCATCGTATAGAACCTTTGAAAACGTTTGCGGTAGACGCCAGTTTAGTACAACAACAGCTGGAAAAGGTGAGAACTCAAGAGGCGGCCAAAAAGCAGGAAAGCCAGCAGTTAGTGGCTAAAACGCAACAAGAGCGTGAGCGTTTAAAAGAGTTACAAGAACGTCAAAAAATTGAGCAAGAAAAAGCAGAAAAAGCACGAAATCTGGCGGATCAACAACGGAAAAAAACCGAGCTGGAGCGTCAAAAAACAGAAGAAGCAAAGCGTTTAGCGAAACTGGAGAAAAGCAAGGCAGACGCTGAGAAAGCGAAGGCCGAAGAGGCTAAAAAAGCCGCGGAATTGGCTGAAAAAGAACGTTTAAAATCCATTGAAAAATCCAAGCAGGCTGAAAAAACACGTTTGCTTGAAGAGAAGAAAAAACTGGCGTTAGAGAAAGAAAATGCGGCGAAAGCGAAAGAGAACGAAGCATTAAAGAAAGCGCAAGAAAAAGCCAAAGCCGCCGCTACACTGCAACGTCAATTGGATGAAGAAGTAAGCGCACAGCGTAAGGCTCAAAAACGTAAGCAATTGGTGTCATTAAAAGAGAGCTATGTTTCTGCCATTAGCGCCAAAATAAGAGATAACTGGCGAACACCTGCACGGGTTTCACTTAAAGCAGAATGTGATTTACAAATCATACAAACGCCCGCAGGAAATGTAACCAGTGTTAAAATATTGAATTGTAATGAATTTGCTAACAAACAGTTTAAAGTTGCCGCAGAAAAAGCGGTTTACCGTTCAGAGCCTTTACCTAAGCCTCCTGTTAAAGAGTTGTTTGAAAGAGAAATTACGCTTAATTTTAAACCTTAAATAAAAGAATACCTATGATTTTAAAATTTAAAAATACTGTTCAATCATCACGAGCTTTTATATCTCAGGCTAAAGTCGCATTTATTTTAATGTTTGTCTTAATTTCTCCCCCCCTCTGGGCTGGATTGACCATTGAAATCAGTGAGGGATATGATAATGCGACTCCAATTGCGGTTGTGCCGTTTGGGTTTGAGCAGCAGGCGTCTGCAAACAAAGCGGCACCCGTGGATTTAGCTCAGGTTATCTCGGCTAATTTACGACGCAGTGGTCAATTTAAACCGTTATTAAGCTCATCTTTGCCGAGTCAACCTTCCAGTGTTGATGAGATTGTATTTAGACAGTGGCGTTCGTTAGATGTGGATAATATGCTGATTGGTAAATTGGTTGACCAAGGCGGAGGTTTTTACCAGGTTGATATGCGTTTTATGGACGTATTGCGTAAGAAACAAGTGCTGGGTAAACGTTGGAATAAAGTACCTAAAGAAAATTTGCGCCAAATAGCGCACCAAATCAGTGACTTAATTTATGAAGAGTTGACGGGGGTTCGAGGCGCATTTAATTCGCAAATTGCCTACGTTACCCTGCGTAAAAATAAGAAGAAGAGGCACTATACCCTAGAAATTGCAGATTCGGATGGGTTTAACACACAAACTATTTTAAAATCAACTCAGCCAATTATGTCGCCAAGCTGGTCACCCGATGGCAAAAAACTGGCGTATGTTTCGTTTGAAAATGGGCGTTCAGAAGTGTTTGTTCAGAGTTTAGATGGCGCGTATCGCCATAAAATGGCAAGTTTCAAGGGTATTAACAGCGCACCTTCATGGTCGCCTGATGGCAATAAATTGGCGCTAACCTTATCGAAGGGTGGCAGTGCTGATATTTATATCATGGATATACAAAGCAAAAAAATAAAGCAATTAACTAAAAAATGGTCCATTGAAACGGAAGCGATTTGGGCACCGAATGGACAGTCACTGTTTTTTAACTCAGATCGACGTGGACAACCTCAAATATTTCAAGTCTTTTTGGACACATTGGAAATTCGCCGAGTCACTTTTGAAGGTCGATACAATGCAAATCCTGAGATTTCTCCAAACGGTCGTTATTTAGCCATGGTGCATGGGCAAGGTGGATTTAATATTGGATTGTTGGATTTGCACACCGATGAGTTTAATGTGTTAACGGATACGTTTTTAGATGAATCGCCAAGCTTTGCACCCAATGGTGAAATGATTTTGTATGCGATGAACCGTAAAGGAAAAGGTCAATTAGCGGTGGTGGCCATTGATGGCAATACCTCGCAAATACTAAAAGTAAAAAATGGTGAAGTAAGAGAACCTGCTTGGGGGCCTTTTTTAACAAATAAATAGAGCGGAACCTTTGCACGAAAAGGTCTCAGAATGTTTTCAAAAAAAACAAATAGGTAAATAATTATGTTTCAATTTAAGAAGTTGTATTTGGTGGCCGGAGCCACTTCGGTCATAACCTTACTCGGTGCGTGTAGCTCACCGCCTGAATACGCAACAGAGGGAACGGCTCCTGATGTGATTGTAGATACTGCACCAGGCGTTCATGATGGTTCCGAATCGGGTTCTGGTATTGAAGTGTTGCCATTAAACCGTGCAGGCCAAGATTTTAGTGAGGGTGCTTTAGAAGGCGAGGGAGGAGATCCCATGGCTGACTTTCAAGAGATTGAAGGCTTTGAACCTGTGATTTATTTTGGATTGAATCAATATGAGTTGAATGATGAAAACACTAGAATTGTTAAGAATTTTGCACAAGAGATGCTTAACAATGAACGATTAACGGTTAAAATTAAAGGCCATACCGATGAACGAGGCACGCCAGAATATAATTTAGCACTGGGCGAAAGGCGTGCGAAAAGTGTAGCAGAAGCCATGATGTTACATGGCATAGGACAGTCTCGCATTGAGGTCATTAGTTACGGTGAAGAGATGCCTGTTGAGGTTGGGAGCAATGAAGCAGCATGGCAACAAAATCGTCGTGTTGAATTGGGAATTCGTTAATTACGCAAATAATAAAATTTAGAAGGTTGTTGTTTTTATGGTGAGCAGGGCAAATAAGTTTCTTATATTGGGTTCGGTTGTGTGCGTGTCATGGGTGATGTTATCAAGCTCAATTGTTTTTGCTGCAACGCCAGAGTCATCCGTTGAAGATCGATTGCAACGTATTGAGCGAATTATTGAGAACCCTGTGTTGCTACAGCTCAGTAGACGCCTGGGAGAGCAACAGCGTGAAATACAAGATTTGCAAGATCAAATTGATTACTTAAAACGTGATTTACGTAAAATAAACCGTGTTGCGGATAAACGGTATAAAGAGAATGATGATCGTTTAAGTCATTTAGAAAACGCAACAGAAGACTTGGCGAATCAAGTGCCTGTTGTGGATGAAAAAATAGAAAATGATGCGTTGGTGAGCGAAATTGACTCCAATGAACGCTATGATGATGGGGTGGGGGGGGAGAAAAACCCTCAAAAAGAGATGAAAAAAATAATGGGATCGGATGCTTCCGCGAGCACGTTAACGCCTGTTAAAACACACCCCGCGACCAGTAAAGAGCAAGCGACCTATCAATTGGCGTTTGCACTTATAAAAAAAGGTCAGTATGACGCATCTATTCAAGCCTTTCAGTCATTTTTAAACCGTTACCCTAACAGCGAGCTTGCAAGTAACTCGGCCTACTGGATGGGCGAGGCGCACTACATTCAAAAAGATAACCAAGCCGCCTTAAAAGCTTTTAATGTTGTGATTAAGCGCTACCCCAGCTCATCTAAAACAGCAGATGCCATGTTGAGAGCAGGCGATTGTTTAGAAAACCTAAAGCAGTTGAAAAAAGCGAAAAACATGTATAACCAACTGATTACACTTCATTCTGGTACTTCCGCAGCAGAAAAAGCCATAAAACGTTTAGAAAAATTGTAATCATGCCTCAAGATCAAGATACAGCTCAAAAGCCCCCCCCCCCACTAAAAAAGCCGTGATTCTACTTTCTGGTGGGCTGGATTCGGTTACGGTACTTGCCATTGCGAAGTCTCAAGGGTATGAATGTCATACCATTAGTTTTGATTACGGGCAACGAACACGTTCTGAGCTTGTTGCAGCGGCTAAATTATCTCAATCCATGGACGCGGTTTCGCATCGTGTAATGGATGTGAATATGGGGCAAATTGGCGGTTCCGCGTTAACGGATTTTCAGATTGATGTGCCAACAAAGGGGATCGAACAAAATGAAATTCCCGTGACTTATGTGCCTGCGCGTAATACTGTGTTCTTGTCGTTTGCCTTAGCACTTTCAGAGGTGCTGGAGGCGAATGATATTTTTATTGGTGTTAACGCGGTGGATTATTCAGGGTATCCCGATTGTCGTCCTGCTTACATAGATGCCTATGAAAAAATGGCAAACTTAGCCACCCGAGTGGGTGTTGAGGGAAAAAGACTTCGTATTCAGACGCCGTTAATGACGCTAACCAAAGCAAAAATAATACAAAAAGGTCTTGCTTTGGGGATAGATTACAGTCTAACCGTATCTTGTTATCAAGCAGATGAATCCGGTCGAGCTTGTGGGCTTTGTGACGCTTGTCGTTTACGTAAACAAGGTTTTTTTGAAGCGGGCGAGAGTGATCCAACACGCTATCAGGTTTAAATTAACGTGGTGAAATTGAATGTTTTTTAACACAGCGTTGAGCTTTTTCATGGGATAGCTGAGTCGTTATGTTTTTTATATAGAAAAACACTTGCACACTGCCTTCAGGCTTGTATAATACGCCACATTCCAGTGAGGGTCGTTAGCTCAGTTGGTAGAGCAGTTGGCTTTTAACCAATTGGTCGAGCGTTCGAATCGCTCACGACCCACCATATTTTAAACCCACGCGGCTTTAAGTAATCACGTGGGTTTTTTTATGTCTGAAATTTATTGCATGTTTAATCTACTTGACGCAATCATTCTGTGTTTTAATTAGGGCTTCGTTAATTATGCTTAAAAATAAGAGAAAATATTGTGAACTGTTCTATTAAAACCTGTTCTATTTTTATTTTATTGTCTTTTGGTACGCTAAACCTTAGTGGGTGTGGCGGAGGGGATGATTTTCAACGATTGATTACAGAGGTTTTTCCTGATGAGGACGACGATGACGGAACAGATTTGCCTACGCCAACAAGTATCTCCACAGACTATAAATCGATTATTAAAGCGGAAGATTTGATTAACAGCAGTAATACGGGGAGCATTTCAGTTGGTATTTTAGATGATGGCTTTAATACGAGCCATATCGAATTATCAGATCGTTCGGTGGTGGAACAAAATTACGATGACATTACCGTTAATAATGATTTTTTGAGAGACGACAATGGTGACGCTTGGAGTTGGGCAAATCATGGTACAGGTGTTGCAGGATTGGCTTTAGGTAAAGATTCGGGCATTGCGCCACAAGCCGAAGCGGTTACTTCGTTAAACCGAAGTTTGACTGGTTTTTTTGATGCTCAAGAATATTTTGATAGCTTTAGTAAAGATGAAACAGGGCGCTTTACTGACAGTACAACTAACGAGCAAGTTTGTGTACAATCTATTTATTTAGACAGTGCAGAGCCTTCAGAGCGAAGGTGGTTTCCTTGGTGTGTTAATTTTGCGGTGTACCATATTGAAAAGCTAACGGAAGTTGCGAGCTTTGATATGCCAGCGGTCACTTTGAGTTCAACGATTCCTTTTGGTCATTATCAGCGGGGCATTGATCTATCATTTGATCAGGAAAAATGGGACGATGGCAGTTACGAAGCGGATTGGAGTCGTGCCAACTTAGCAGAGTTTAATGCGTTGTATTTCTATGACTACAATACCAGTTACGATAAAATACAAAACCTCTTAGCCACCAACGATTTAATTATTGTTTTGGCAGCTGGTAATCGTGGACTGAGCCTTACTAAGAGACAAGTTGAGGATTGGGAAGCACTAAAAATAAGCTCATCAAATCCGTTGGCACAAAATATTACCAATGTGTTTTTTGATCCCGATATTGATCGTAATTCAAATGGTATTATTGAAAACGATGAAAAAGGCATTACAAAGGGCTTATTGTTTGTAGGCGCGGTTGATGCGGAACAGAAATTGGCGTGGTACAGTAACTTTCCAGGTAGCTCGGTTGAAGTTCAAGCACGGTTTATTGTTGCACCAGGTGATTTATCGGTTGCATGGCCCTCTTTGGGTGAGGAGGCTTATTTAGACAAAAGTGGAACGTCTTATGCGGCGCCACTTGTTTCGGGCGCCATTGCATTGCTTAAAGTAAACCATCCATCAAAAACAGCACGAGAAATTGCCGATGCTATTTTAGCCACGGCATCCAAAGACATTCCAGATTACAGTGCAGAAACACACGGGCAAGGATTGTTGGATGTAGAAGCAGCGAACTTGCACTTGAATTAAACCTAACTCACTCGCTCTATTGCACTAATCAGTTTGGTTGGGTTAAAGGGTTTGACAATCCAGCCCGTTGCGCCAAGTCGTTTACCTTCCTCTTTCATTTCTTGACTGGCCTCTGTGGTGAGCATGAGGGTGGGGGTGTATTTTCCATTGGGATGTTCGCGCAATTTTTCTAAAAACTCCAATCCCGTCATTATGGGCATATTTATGTCCGATAAAATCACATCAAATTTTTGTTTTTCTACGGCTTGTAATCCCTCTAATCCATTTTCAGCAAAAGTGAGTTCGTAGTGTTCTCGTAATACCTGATCAGCCAGCTTTCGTAATGAACGCGCATCATCAACATAAAGTATTTTTTTCATAAATAAGCCGCCTTTTTAATTTGTTATTGGAAAATAATAGCTCAAAAAAGATGCTAGAGCATTTTTTATCTGCTATTTTTTGGAATAATATGAACTAATCGACTTTAATAGGTGAAAGACGGGGGCGAGGTTGGTATTATAAGCACTATTTATAATTATCGTCGTAAGCACAAAGGAAGTTTCATGTTACAAAGTATTCGTGATCGCGCTCAGGGATGGGTCGCTTGGGTGATTGTCGGATTGATTATCTTAACATTTGCGCTGTTTGGTATTGACCAATACGCACGTGGGGATAAAGCCGTAATCGTGGCTGAAGTGAATGGCCAAGACGTGACGGGGAATGCATTTTTGACCCTGTACCAGCGTCAAAAATCGCGTCTTGAAGAGCAGTTTGGTGACATGTATGACCAAGTAGTTGACGATGAAGAGTTGCGTTTACAGGTACTGGACGCATTGGTTGAATCGGAACTGATGCGTCAATGGGCGATGGAAAATAACATGCTAATTACCGACCAGCAGCTAGCGACAGCCATTCACTCCGCAGAAGTGTTTCAGCAAGACGGTAAATTTTCGGATAAAATTTACGAAGACGTTTTGATGCGTAACGGAATGAATATTGCACGTTTTGAGCACGAGCAGCGTCAATATTTATTGGAAGGGCAGTTTTATTCTTTAACTATGATGGGCAGCTTTGCCACACCGTTTGAAGTGGAGCAATTGGCTAAATTGCAAGGCCAAGAGCGTGATATAAGTTACTTACGCATTGATCAGCGTCAGTTTCTAAAAACCGCTAAGGTTACTGAGCAAGCGATTAAGGCCGCGTACGATGATGCGTTAGACCGTTATATTGATCCACAAAAAATATCAGTTGATTACATTGACGTTTCTCAATCCGAAATTGCAAAAACCATTGAAGTTACGGATGCATTAATTCAAGCCTATTATGATGAGAATAAAGCACTGTTTACCTTGCCTGAAAAACGCCATGCGAAGCACATTTTGATCTCAGTTGAAGCGGAGACCGATGAAGCAAAAACAGCGGCATTGGCTACCGTGGCTGAAGTCCAAGGGAAGTTAGCCGCAGGCGAAGAGTTTGAAGAGCTGGCTAAAACGTATTCTAAAGACCCCGGTTCAGCAAGTTCAGGAGGCGATTTAGGCACGTTTGAGCAGGGCATGATGGTGCCAGAATTTGATGAAGTGGTCTTTGCTATGGATGTTGGGCAAGTGAGTGACCCCGTAAAAACTGACTTTGGTTATCATATAATTAAACTGGTAGGCATTGACGCGAAACAAACACAACCATTCGAAACGGTTAAGGCAGATGTGAGTGAACAGTATAAAATGGAGCAGGCTGAACGTCAGTATTTTGATTTGCTTGAGCAGTTAACCACCATTGCGTATGAACAATCGGACAGCTTAGAGCCAGCCTCCGATGCCGTTGGGCTTAAGGTTCAAACCTCGGAACTGTTTAGCCAAGACGGAGGATTGGGTGATGTGTTATCCAACCCTAAAGTGTTGAACATTGCGTTTTCTGATGAACTTCTAAAAGAGAACATGAACAGTGAAGCCATTGAGTTAAGCAGTAATCGTTCGGTCTTTATTCGATTGAATCAGCATGTTGAACAGCGTCAAAAACCCTTGGCAGAAGTGGCGGAATCTATTAAAGAGCAACTTACGCGTCAAGTGGCAATTAAAGAAGCTGAGGCGTTAGCTGAACAATTATTGGCTAAAATTAAAACGGGAGAAAGCCCAGAATCGTTAATACGTGATGGTATTGAGTGGAACACCGTTGGTTGGATTTCTCGTACTTCACAAAAGCAACTGCCTCAAATAGTAAGCGAAGCGTTTAAAGTGGCTAAGCCTACAGAAGAGGGCGCGTCTTCGTGGGGTTCTTTTCAGCTGACAACGGGTGATACGGTTTTACTTCAAGTTTCAGGCGTGAAAACTCAGGGCATTTCGGATGGCGATAAAGTTGCACTGACTCGAGCCTTTGCAGAGTTATTTGGTACCGCTCAATACAAAGGTCGTTTAGAAGGATTAATGGCTAAAGCAGATATTGTAAGGTTACCTGCATATAAAACCGTGAAGTAAATATGCGATAACTCAGCCATTTAAAAAAAAGGGGGGGGGAGAAAAAATTCCCCCCTCTTTTTTTAACTTAATTTATTCGGAATCCTTCTTTTTGGCATGAAAATCTTGCATATGCCCTTCACTACAGAACGTATCGTTGCCATCGTAATAGGCGTTAGACTGCGGTAAGTGAACACCGCAAAGTGCGCATTGAACCATTGATTCGCTTGTGGCATTGCTGTCGATTGGCGTGTCTTCGGTGCTTTGGTTTTTACTGCGAATTTCAATGATTCGATTGAGTGTAAATCGAATGATTAAAAAGACTAAAACGACAAATAATAAAAAAATAATGGCTTTCATTTGTGAGCTCTTCTCTTTTAGGTAATAGAAAAAAATTATATACGATCATAAGATTTGTTAATGCAATTTTTCTCTAAAAATCATACAATAATAACAATTTATATTTTTTAATTCATCTTAAAGCACTTCTTTGATTTCGTTTGTATATATGTCTAAAGAAACCCGTAAAAGGTTTAATAAGGTGTGTACCTTATGGCGTGTTTTAAAAACTCTGTGTTATGTGGCGTTTAACGCTACAAAATGTAGGGTAGGTTGGGGGAATTTCGTTACATGAATTTACATGAATACCAGTCCAAAGCGCTGTTTTCTGATTATGGCATTGGCATCCCTACGGGGTATGTAATCACAAAGTTAAGTGAACTTGATGCCGTATTGACGCGTATTGATAGCCGTGGTTGGGTTGTTAAGGCGCAAGTTCACGCGGGCGCACGTGGTAAGGCGGGGGGGGTAAAATTAGTGAACACCCCTCAAGAAGCGCATGAAGTTGCGAGTGCCTTATTAGGCGGTTCGTTGGTGACCACTCAAACGGCAGGAAAATCGTTGCCTATTAACTGTCTATTGATTGAAGAAACATTGGCAATAGAGAGTGAGCTGTATTTGAGTTTGTTGGTTGATCGTGTCACACGGACACACACTTTTGTTATTTCGTCTGAAGGGGGGATGGACATTGAGGAGGTGGCAGAAAAAAACCCTGAAAAAATCTTATCCATTCACATAGACCCTACTGTTGGCGTGATGCCTTACCAGTGTCGAGAAGTTGGATTTGCGCTAGGTTTAAAAGGGGAAGCCTTTAAACAGATTGGCGTGTTGATGAAGAAATTTTATCAATTAACCTTAGATAAAGACATTTCACAGCTAGAAATTAATCCATTAGTGTGCACCTCTGATAATCAGTTAATTGCATTGGATGCGAAAGTCAATATTGACTCAAACGCTCTGTATCGTCAGCCTGAACTGGTTAAGATGCGAGACACCACCCAAGAAGATGCGCGAGAAGTGAAAGCCGCTGAGCATGAGTTGAATTACATTGCACTGGAGGGCGATATTGGTTGCATGGTAAATGGTGCGGGATTGGCGATGGCAACCATGGATTTAATTAAGTTGAACGGTGGAGAACCTGCAAATTTTTTAGATGTAGGCGGCGGAGCAACGCCTGAACGTGTGTCAGAAGCATTTAAGCTGATTTTGTCTTCGCCAGACGTAAAATCTATTTTAGTGAATATTTTTGGCGGAATTGTACGGTGTGACCTGATTGCAGAAGGCATTATTAAAGCAGTGCAAGAGGTTGGACTAACCATTCCTGTTGTGGTGCGCTTGGAAGGTACAAATGTTGAGTTAGGCCGTGAAAAATTGGCGAAAAGCGGTTTACGTATTATCACCGCAGACGGGTTGGCCGATGCCGCCGTTAAAGCCGTTGAATTAGCAGGAAAATAAATAGAATGAGTATTTTAGTTAATCACAACACCAAGGTTATTTGCCAAGGGTTTACAGGAAAACAAGGCAGTTTTCACTCTGAACAAGCCATCGCTTATGGGACTAAAATGGTGGGTGGAGTAACGCCAGGAAAAGGTGGGCAAACGCATTTAGGTTTACCTGTTTTTAATACGGTTAAAGAAGCGATTGCACAAACGGGTGCCCAAGCCTCAATGATTTATGTTCCGCCCGCCTTTGCGGCGGATTCGATTATTGAAGCGATCATGGCTGGAATCAAAGTCATTACCTGCATTACCGAAGGCATTCCTGTTGCAGATATGTTAAAAGTGCGTGCGGTGCTAGAAACCTCAGATTCGTATTTAATTGGTCCCAATTGCCCTGGTTTAATTACCCCAGGGGATAACCAAGATGGGTGCAAAATCGGCATCATGCCTGGTCATATCCATTTAGTGGGCAAAGTGGGCGTGGTTTCACGCTCGGGTACTTTAACCTATGAAGCGGTACACCAAACTACTCAAAATGGGTTGGGGCAATCCACCTGTGTTGGGATTGGTGGTGATCCCCTTCAAGGGATGAATTTTATTGATTGTTTGGCGTTGTTTCAAGAAGACCCACAAACCGAAGGCATTATTATGGTCGGTGAGATTGGGGGGCAAGCCGAAGAGGATGCGGCAGAGTTTATTAAAGCGCATGTTAGCAAGCCCGTTGTGGCTTATATTGCAGGAGTAACCGCGCCTGCGGGTAAGCGTATGGGTCATGCGGGGGCAATTGTCAGTGGTGGGAAAGGTACGGCCGAGGCTAAGTTTGCAGCCTTAGAGTCTGCGGGCGTAACCATTGTTTCTTCACCTGCGGAGTTGGGCAGTGCGATGTTAAAGGCGCTTTCTTAATTATGAGCTCGCAGGTAACGGTTGTCATGGCACAAATAGACCCTGTAGTGGGGGATATTTTAGGCAATACGCAACGAATTATTACCGCCTGTCATCAAGCCAGAGATGAAAGCTCTGCGGACATTGTTGTGTTTCCTGAGATGACAATTACAGGTTATCCGCCTGAAGATCTTTTACTTAGGGATGGGTTGTACCCTCAAGTAAACCAAGCATTGTCAACGATTTGTGAGCAAGTTACGGATGTTGTTTGTGTGGTTGGTTACCCAATGAAAGATCAGTTGGGTGAGTGTTTTAATATGGTGGCTTGGATTGAAGAAGGGATGATTCAAGCCAGCTACATGAAGCAGAACTTACCCAATTACAGTGTGTTTGACGAGCAACGTTATTTTGAGGCGGGCGATCGTCCATGTGTGGTGGAATTTAAAGGCATCTGTTTTGGCCTGTTGATTTGCGAAGATATTTGGAAAATTTCGCCCGTTACACAGGCCAAAGATGCGGGTGCAGAAGTCATTTTGTCATTAAATGCCTCGCCATTTTCGGCAGAAAAACATCAAGACCGTTTACGAATGATTCAACGTCGCGTGGACGAAGTGGGTTTGCCTGTTATTTATGTTAATCAAGTGGGCGGGCAAGATGAGTTGGTGTTTGATGGTGGCTCGTTTGCGATGAACTCTTTGGGAGACGTTTGTGTACAAAGCCCAGAGTTTAAAGCATCACTCTCTTCGGTTACGCTGGTAAAACAGGGGCAGACCGTTGGCATAAAACAGGGCGAAATCGCCGAGTTATATGAGGATGAAGCACGCGTGTATCAAGCACTGATCATGGGGTTGCGAGATTATGTCATCAAAAATGGTTTTTCAAGTGTACTGTTGGGCTTATCGGGTGGTATTGATTCGGCGCTTACGTTAGCACTCGCTGTGGATGCTCTGGGTGCGGATAAGGTTGAGGCGGTGATGATGCCTTTTCGATATACCGCAGATATCAGCAAACAAGATGCCGCAAAACAGGCAAAAATGCTCAAGGTAAACTACCACTCCATTCCAATTGAAGAGACCTACCTTGCGTTTGAACAAGCGCTCTCCTCTCGATTTTTGGGCATGGAAAACGATGTAACAGAGGAAAATTTACAGGCGCGTATTCGAGGCACGATCTTAATGGCGATCTCGAATAAGTGTGGAAGCATGGTGTTGGCAACCAGTAATAAGAGTGAAGTCGCGGTGGGGTATTCCACGTTGTATGGCGATATGGTTGGTGGGTTTTCGCCTTTAAAAGATATTCCAAAAACGCTAGTATACCGTTTGGCGGAGTACCGTAATACACTGTCGCCCGCTATTCCAGAGCGAGTGATTACCCGAGCACCTTCGGCCGAGCTACGTCCCGATCAAAAAGATCAAGACTCATTGCCTGAATATGATGTACTGGATGCCATTATTAAAGCGTATGTAAAAGAGGATCAAACGCCAGAGCAAATTTGTGCGTTAGGGATTCCTGAAGAGGACGTGCGTAGAGTGATTAAAATGATTGATCGTAATGAGTATAAACGTCGACAAGCTGCACTAGGGGTTAAGATTACACATAGAGCCTTCGGGCGTGATCGTCGTTACCCCATTACCAGCGGATATTCTGAGTAGGTAATTTGGCCACTACTCAGTGACTCCGCTAAAGAAATCGGTTGTTTTTTGCCACAAGCTTTTATTTTGATTTTCAAGCGATTTTTGCTTGGCGGCTTGCCGTGATGGAGTGATTTTTTCTTGGTTTAAAGCCATGACTTGTCGTACATTGTGAGCAATTTCAGGCATCTCTAGTTTGGTGTAAGCTTGCTCTAGTAGCATTAAGGTTTTCAGTGTAACCACCGATTGTGGGTAGTTCTCCAAAATATAAGTAGCGCGATTAACTGCGGCCAAATAGGCTTGTTTATTAAAGTAAAACTCCGCCACTAAAAATTCATGGCGTGCAATTTGATTGCGTAATACGATGAGACGTTGTTTGGATTTTTCGACATAACGGCTATTAGGGAAACGTTTTAGCAGTTCGTTATAATATTGAAACGCACGTAAGGCCGATTGTGTGTCTCGATTGGCGGGATCGGTCACCCATTTATCTAACCAGCTTTTATTAATGGATTCGGCGGAGAGGGCTTTAAGGTATAGGGCATAGTCAATGTTAGGGTGTTTGGGAAATAGACGTGCAAACTCGTCTAATTCACGAATGGCAGATTCAGGTTCGCTGTAACGATAATAAGCGTAAGCAAGCTCGGTATAGCTCTGTTCTGTGTAGTCGCCATAGGGATAATA
>VAPF01049951.1_pt1 | contig 23705 bp, 12 predicted proteins | sample 3393931 | NCBI WGS metagenome assembly VAPF01 (sample SAMN08290437, study PRJNA428436) | hydrothermal vent metagenome | isolation source: Deep-sea hydrothermal vent chimney | place: Atlantic Ocean: South-mid Altantic Ridge | depth 2773 m m | reverse complement strand
TCGTTTTTCGCCGCGTGCCATGCAGCGGCTGTTAGGGGTGATTATCCTGGTCGCTATCCTGTTCTTAGGACGAAAAATGTGCCTTTAGCTGTTGAATTTTGTACACTGAGGATCTGCAAGACTGGCAGAAGATCCCAGGGCGTGTCCCAGAAACGCTCGCATACGCCCCTAATCGCACAGCTACATTCCGAAATGTTATCAAAAATCAAGAGTGTGGTTTGTTGAGCGCTTACCTGGCAAGCAAGGAGGATGCTATGTAAACGACTGGATCGATATTGACGGGTTCAAGGCTTGTCTTGAACTTTGCAGGTGCCAGATGACAGATATGTTCGCTTCCAGTAATGCCCCCGAAACCATCCTCGTACTCAAGGGGAACAAAGCACTCGGGCTGCAGATCCACTGCTGGTACCGAGTTGTCATTTATGCCCCGCTCCGACCATCCAGGACGCCGACACAGTCAGAGTAACTCCTTGATACTGCTGCTTTTTTCAATAAATCAACAGAGAAAACCGCTTTGTTTTGTCCTTGACGGCATTGGCCCGGAGATGTAGATTATAATCTGGTTTCATTGGTGCTTATAGGTGTTTGACCGACAACTGGCGAAGAGGGACGAAATGGCAACGGAAGAACGATGGGTTGGCGTCGAAGATGTGGCTGCGCATCTAGACGTGAATAAAGACTCAGTGTATCGCTGGATAGAGAAGATGGGTTTGCCGGCTCATCGCCTTGGGAGGCTTTTTCGATTCAAGCTTTCAGAGGTGGACGAGTGGGTAAAGACTGGCGGCGCGAGTGCATCAAAAAATCGGACAGCTAATAAATGAAAAGCTTTAAAAATAGATGCAAATTTTCTGGACACCAGACCTTTGTTTTGAGGTTTGGATGGTTGGAAAAGGGATTTGAATTTATTAACGGGGGAAAATATTTCTCCGATAGCAATGCCATTGTGGATTTGGGGGTTGGCAAAAACATGGTCGACAGCATCAAGTATTGGTGTGAAATGACCGGTATTATTGAGGATGGAACGGTATCAAGCTTTGGGCGGAAACTGCTTGATGAAGGAAACGGATGGGATCCATACATAGAGGATAATGCATCTTGGTGGCTTTTGCATTGGAAGCTTGTTACTAATCCCGCTTTTCAGACCGCTGGGACAGCACTTTTTTCTTATCTGCGAAAACCCGAGTTTTCAAAACGGGATGTTGCTGAGGCCGCTCTGCGTTTGGTCGATTCGGGGAAGAAAGCACCATCCGACAGCATTATCATGCGGGATGTTGATTGCTATATCCGTTCCTATTGCGGTACTCGGCGTTTTGCAAAGAAAAAGGCCGGGGAAGAGTCTTTCGAGTGCCCGCTGCAGGAGCTGAATCTTATTCAGCCAATGAACGATGGAGGGATGTTCAGGTTCTCAATTGGCAGAAAGACTTCTCTGCCCCCCGAAGTCATCGGTTATGCAATATGTGAATATCTTGGCAAAGAAAAAAAGAATGCGATGACAATTCAGCGGGTGCTGTACAGAGAGTATAGCCCTGGGCAGGCTTTTATGCTTGACGAAAACACATTGGTTGAGGCTGTCCAGGAACTCCATGAGAGCCAGGAGTGGGGGGCTCAATTTAATTTTACAGAGTCCGCGGGAATAGCACAGATCCATTGTAATGTTAGCTTGGAAGATGCGGATCAGCTGTTGGATAGTTATTATCGTCGGGGGGGTGCCTAATGGCAAAGGCATTGAAAAGGTCACACTATACCGGTGTTGCTCCCCGTTTCCAGCGGTCTATTAACCTTCATAACGACTGGCACGATTCGGGCCACTCTTCCGGCTATATTTTAACTCCCAATGTGACCCACTCATTGAAACGGCTGGCCCAGGGGTTGCTATCAAAAAATGGACAGCGCGCATTTGCCTTGACCGGTCCATACGGAACTGGAAAATCGGCGTTTGCCGTTTTCTTGTGCCAGCTTCTCAGTAAGGACTCGAAGCAGGCCGCTCAGACGGCCAGACTGCTTCCGTCCGACTTGGCATCACAACTGGACATCGTTCGCAAATCAGCAGGAAAGAGAGAAGGCTTCCTCCCTATCCCTGTAACAGCAAGGCGTCGGCCTATAGCTCAATTGCTCCTTGAAGGTATGCTCGTTACTTTGTCGGAACTGGAGCAGTTGAAGTCTGTTCGGGAGTTATGCCTGAGGATGGAGGTTGCGATTAAAGACAATGCCTGGCGGGATACGGCTACCATCCTGGAGTTTTTATCGGTACTCACGAAGGAAGCAGAGAAACAGGATTTTGCCGGGATTCTTCTTTTAGTCGACGAAGCAGGAAAAACATTGGAGTACGCCCTTCAGGATCGGGGTGGCGGGGATGTATATATTTTTCAGGAGCTGGCGGAATATGCCAACCGGCAATCGAAAACACCGTTACTCTTTTTGATCACCCTGCACCAAATGTTCGATGATTATGTCGAACTTTCCGACCGAACGCTTAGGAATGAATGGAATAAGGTTCAGGAGCGTTTCCAACCGATACAGTTTAGCGAGTCGGCGGCAACCACCATGCAGATGGTGGCATCTGCCCTTCAACCTTCCGCCCCGCTTCCTCTATCTGTTTCCGAGGCAATAGATGAATCATTGAGCCAAATACAAAAGGGTGCAATGCCTTTACCCTTGGGGGTTGAAATTCCCGAGTTTAAGAAAATGGCGCGTAATGCGTGGCCGCTACACCCCAGCGTCTTGCTGGCCATGCCGCACTTGTTCAGACGATTGGCCCAGAATGAGCGGTCTATCTTCTCATACCTTACCAGTTATGAACCTTTTGGCTTGCAAGATTACCTTGATCACTTCCTGTGCGAGGGTGATAACTTTATTCGACTGCACCACATATACGCCTATTTGCTGGCCAACTTCGAGGCTGGGTTGGCTCGGTTACCGCATGCGAAGCGCTTACTGGAGGCGAACGATATAATCAACAGCAGGCAACATCTCACGCCATTTCAGTTTGAGTTGGTTCAGTCTGTTGCCTTGCTGAATGTGTTGTCGGAAATATGTCCATTGCGAGCTACGTCACAGACCCTTGCTTGTGCGACTTCTAATTTTGCCACGGTTGAACAAGAACTTGAAATCTTGAGGCAGCAGTCTGTTTTGACCTATCGCCGATTAGATGGGTCGTATCGGGTTTGGGAAGGGAGCGATGTCGATATAGAGGCTCGGATAAATGAAGGGCGGCGGAAACTCCAGATGGAGGGAACTTCTCCTTTAGAGGCCTTGTGCCATCATCTGCCCAAACGGACTCTTGTTGCCCGGCGCCATAGCTTAAAAACCGGTGTGCATCGCTACTTCAACCTTATCTATGCGGAGAATTTGAGAACGAACGTGCTGGAAGGCGCGGAGAGCCCCGAAGATGCGGCGGGTACTATTCTGGTGTTGTTGCCACAAACAAGCTCAAAAGCGTTTGAAGCGGAAGCGAAGAAAAAGACAAAGGAGCGGCAACGGCTGATTGTGGCGTTACCCCGGCAGATTGACGCGTTGCGCGGTGTGGTGGAGGAGGTGGCCTGCCTTCGCTGGGTTGAAGAGAATACCGAAGAATTGCGGGATGATCGAATTGCACGTCGTGAGCTTAGTCTTCGACTTGTCATGGGGGAGCAGCATATTGCCCAGCTCTTGCAGACCTTGCTCGATCCACGACCTGCCCCTGTCGGCAATTCATGCCAGTGGATCTGGAATGGAGTCGATCAGCGTCCTCATAAGCCTGTGGATGTGGCTCGGCTACTTTCTTCTGTCTGCGATCAGATTTACAGTAAAAGTCCGTATGTCCGAAACGAATTGGTTGTACGAAAAAAAATATCAGGAGCGGCTTCGTCGGCCCGCCGCTGCTTACTGGAGCGAATGCTCAACCGGCGCACGGAGGAATGTCTTGGGATTGAAGGATATCCCCCGGAGCGCAGCGTCTATGAGTCGGTTTTACTTGCTACAGGAATACACCACTACGACTTTGATTCAGGAAAGTGGGGATTCCGGGCGCCACCGAAATCCAATGATCGTAACTTGCGATTCTGCTGGGACTTGATGGAGCAAGTGGTTTTTTCAGACCAGATCCAGCGGGTGGAATTAGTAGATTTGTTTAGAAAATTAGCGGAAGCGCCTTACGGTCTCCCCGATGGGGTTCACCCTATTTTGTTTACGGCCTTTTACCTGCTTTATCAAGATGAGCTGTTCCTGTACCGCGAAAACACCTTTGTTCCCGATATCCAAACCGCTCACCTTGAGTTGTTGCAACGACGACCTGATCTATTTTCGGTCTCAGGGGCACGGTTGGATGGCACACGAAAGGCAGTAGTAGAACGACTGGCAAAAGGCTTTAAACAACCGGCTAAAACAGCATCTGTGGTGCGAGCTTTATATCGGGTATTGAACAACCTCCCTCCCGTTACATTAAAAACGACACAGATCAAGGATACTGCCGTAGTAGAAATGAGGGACAGCTTGCTACAGGCCGCCTCCCCTGAGGAATTACTATTTATCGACCTTCCGCATTGTTTTGGGTTGAGTCCTTTCATGCAGGGAGAGAAGCGTACAAAAGATATGGATCGTTTCTTTGAGCATCTGAATAATAGCTTGTCCACGCTGCGTAACCATGCGCAGAAGCTCCTTCAGAAAAACAGGAATCTATTGCTGGGAAAATGTGGACTCCCGAGAAATACGAACGGATGGCATGAATTAGAGCGAAGAGCTGCCTGGCTTGCTCCGCGTATCAAGCACGATGTGCTTACCCCTTTCCTTAATTGCGTGAACAATGGAACCGCTGATGGTGACAATGCGCGTCCCGCATTGTCGCTGATTGCTAATCGTCCGTTCGAGCAGTGGACTGATATGGATATTCAGAGCTTTGAGGGCCTTGCCGAGGGCATGGGCGAGCTGTTCCGACAGACCTGGCATAACTATGGGGATACCGGCCCGGAGTTGACCACCATTGAAATGAAACAAAAAAATGCATTGCGGAAAAAAATAGAACCCCAACTCAAAAAACTGGGCAGCAAAGACTCTCCCCGCGTACTCGCAGCCGCATTGCGGGAATTGCTGGATCAAATTGAATTGGACTAGTTGCTGTTTAGGAAGGAAGTCATGGATATAAACAAAAAGAAAACCGATCAGGCCGACAAACCGGTTCGCCATATCATCGCGCTATCCGGTGGTAAAGACAGCTCGGCTCTGGCTGTTTATATGCGCGGGAAAATAGAAAATGTGGAATATGTCTTTTGCGATACGGGTGAAGAATTAAAAGAAACATATGAGTTTATCAGTAAATTACAAGATTATTTATGCACAAGTATAACGATACTGAAGTCGGAGAAGGATTTTAGATATTATGTAGATTTATACAATGGTGTTTTGCCGGACGCAAGAACTCGATGGTGTACCAGAATGTTAAAACTTAAACCCTACGAAGACTATATCGGTGATGACCCTGTTATCAGCTATGTCGGTATCCGGGCAGACGAACCCCATCGAAAAGGATATATCTCTACCAAACCTAATGTTACAACGGCTCTTCCTTTTGTAGAAGACAACATCCGGTACGATGATGTGATGCGGATTTTGAAAAATTCAGGGTTGGGTTTGCCCCAATACTACGCTTGGCGCTCCCGTTCGGGCTGCTACTTTTGTTTTTTTCAACAAAAGCGCGAATGGGCGGGACTGTTGGAAAATCATCCGGACCTTTTTGAGAAAGCAAAATCCTACGAAAAATTCGACCCGGCAACCGGGGAACGCTACACCTGGAACCAGGGGGAGAGCCTGGATGAGTTGGCACACCCAGACCGGATAGCACAAATAAAAAAAGAGTATGAAAAGCGCAAATCCAGAGAGGCTAAAGCCTTCAAGGGAAACCAGAAACTGAAAGATATTTGGGATAGCGACTTGGACGATGGCGAAGAGCTGGCCTGTACCATTTGTCATTTATAGGAAGATATGAAGATGATTTATTGGGATCATAATGCGACAACACCATGTGCTCCGGAGGTTGTGGAGGCCATGCGGCGTTACTGGAATGAGGAATACGGGAACCCTTCCAGCAGCCATATCATGGGGCGCAGAGCCGCCGTCGCGATCAAAAAGGCCAGAGAACAGATAGGAAACCTGATCGATTGCCATCCGTCCGAAATCATCTTTACTTCCGGAGCTACCGAAAGCAACAATCTGCTGTTTCTGGGGATATTGCTGACCCCCCGTAGCGAACGTAATCAGATTGTAGTTTCAGCAATTGAGCATAAATCCGTTTTAGAACCTGCTCGTTTGCTCAAAGAACACGGGTTTGAAGTTATCAAATTGCCTGTAAGCCGGACAGGAGTGACAGATATTGAGGCTGCTCAGAACTTGATTACAGAGAAAACCCTTCTGGTCTCCGTGCAGGCGGCCAACAATGAGTTGGGTACCTTGCAGCCGATTGAGAAATTGGCGGATATCGCCCATGAAAACGGCGCCTATTTCCATACCGATGCTGCTCAGGTGTTGGGAAAGGTTCCTTTTGACGTACAGTCGGTCAACTGTGATTTTGCTTCCTTTAGCGCCCATAAAATGTATGGCCCCAAAGGGGTTGGCGCCTTGTTTGTTTGCGGAGGGGTTCGGCGTTGGCCATGGACGCGTCCTTTTCGTGGTGGAGGACAAGAAAAGGGTCTGCGTCCGGGAACGAGCAATGTTCCAGCCATTGTGGGGTTCGGGGAAGCGTGTAGGCTATCAAAAAATACCATGACAGACAATAATATGTATCTAAAAAATATAACTGATGAATTTATGTATGTATTGCAGAAGTCAGTGCCAGATGTGTTCATTATTAATGAACTACAAAATAGCCTTCCCGGAACTATGAGTCTACTTTTCCCTGGAATTTCTGCAGATGTGTTAATTGCAAACTGTAAAACAATAAATATTTCAAAAGGCTCTGCGTGCAGTAATGGTGTCATTGGAGCTTCTCATGTTATAAATGAAGTGGATATAGAAGCAACGCTTCGAGATTCAGTTATTAGGATATCTTTTGGAGTTCATTCACGTGCCGAAGATTTTCAAGATTTTCTTGATGTTGTAAAAAACCTCAAGCAAAAGGTGGGTAGAAGTGAAAAGTCAAGCATTTGAAGTGCTCAAAAACATACGTACAGGACGATTTGACGGATACGTTAAGCCGCATAAGTTTGCTTTGCTTTTGTCAATTATTGAATTGTACAAGAGAAATCCAAATAGAAAAAATAGGTTTCAACTAGATGCAGAAATGGAAAAACTATTTGAGTCCAAGTTTCGTGAACTCGCTTCGAATGCCCCTTATTCATCAGCAATAATAGAGTATCCCTTTTACCATCTCCAAGGGGATGGGTGCTGGTTTCTTCATGTCAGATCAGGCAAAGAGTCTGAATATCACGAAATAAAACAAACCAAGAGCTGTCGTTTTACCAAAAAACGCCTTTTGGATATTTTTAGTCATGCATCATTAAGTGAAGATTATGATCGTATTTTTAGAGAATCATCGACTAGGGGTGAGGCTGAAAAAATGCTCTATGATATATTCAACGACAGGATTTCTGTTAACAAATCAAGTAAGTCAGTCTTTGCCAATAAAGATTTTAATATGGCTAAGGCCACAAACCCATTTATAGGCTACCTCAATTCGCTTCAACGTTCCGGAGGAAGCAACGAAAATGCGTTGGCTGAATCCCAGGCCTGCAACACCCAGTTTGCCTCGATTCATGTGGCTCATCCCCTGGCGGATATTATCTATGAGGAATTGAGAGCCCCAAATGGCCGCCATGTTATTTTAACGGGTCATGCCGGAGATGGTAAATCCACCCTTGCGCTGGAGATCTATAAACGATTAAGCGGCTTTGCTGCCGATGCACCGCTGAAACATCCTCCACGGATTCGAGAAGATGTCGGTTCCATATCGATTATAAAAGACCTAAGTGAGCGCGATAAGAACGAGGATTCCGCCCTGCTTAACAAACTCGGCGGTAATGAACGCAGGTTTCTGTTGGTATCAAACACCGGAACCCTGCTGGATCTGCTTAAGCGCCACCCTGAACATTTCGGCGGGGATCATGTTTCCCTGGAGAGCCAGGTTCTTGATGCCATCAGCACCGAAAGTGGCGAAGCCATACTCGCGCTGGGTTCAACCGAGTTTCGTGTATTCAATCTGGCTCGCATGGATAATTTGGGCCTGGCTCGGCAAATATTTGTGAAAATGCTGTCCCCGGATCGCTGGACGGCATGTGGGGAGTGTGCTTGCAATGCAACCTGCCCCATTTATATTAATGTTGATTTGCTCCAGCGCTATCAAGCCATGGTGTTGCAGCGGATTTTTCTCGCCTACCGCAGGATGTATGAATATGGCACCCGCCTTACGATTCGCCAGTTTACAGAACATCTATCCTACTTGGTGACCGCGGGGCTGGAAGAGACTGACATAAAGGCACTTCACCAGAAAAGCCCTCGTCCTCTTATTACGGAGTATCTGTTTTTTAATCGTTTTTTTGGGGATAATGGTTGCGATCTGGATGCTTCCGCCTGGGAAATGAAGGCAGTGCAGGAAGTTGAGGAACAGGGTTTTGGAGAACGGCCATCTCCCAACTGGGAGCATCGGCTCTGGCTGCGTAGTTATGGATCGTCCATTAAGCTGGGAATTGAAACGTTGGACGAAGAGTTTGAAGAGTTGCGCAGGCACGGTTCCCACAAAATGGTGGATGGCAGTATAACTCCGGAACAGGCCCGGGAGCAGGTTCGCCGCATGCTCTTTTTTCTGTATGAATTTAAATCAGAAGATAGGAACTATCTGGGTCAGTATCTGAACTCACCGACCTTGCTGGATTGGCTGGCCTGGCAAAATGCCGAGTCTCAACTGGGATTCAGCGAAAAGACGGTACTGGAACGGAAGATCTACCATGTATTGCAGGAGCATTTTACCGGGGTGCGGCTGCCGGAAGGATCAACGCAGAATGACCGCAGGCTTTATGTGACCTTGAGTCGGCGCCGAAGCGAGGTTCGTCAGAGTGCTCAGGTCGTCCTGGCGCAAGTGGATTGGAGCACCTCAACAGCCCTGAAACTTCTCGTGACCAAAAGCGCCTCGGGTGAACAGCATAAGGACCTGGTCTTGTGCGGGAAAGACCGAATTGACGGGGTGAACCTGCCTTTGAAGGTGCCTTTTCTTGACTATGTCATGATGCGTCATTTTGGCGAATTGGGCGAAGTGCTGGAGGCCTCGTATCTTGAACGGCTGAACCGTTTTAAGGCTCAAGTCCTTGAGCGTGCAAGCGCAGCGGACGACGACCGCATCATGCTGGTTCGTTTGAGGACCGATCACACATTCCGAAGACAGCATTTTTCCGTCAATGATGGACGCCTGGAGGTGACCGATGTCCTTTAGCTATTTCCCTTCTGGTCCGGATGAAGTAAAGGCCATGAAAAACCCGGCCATCCAACTCTATGGCAATCGGCTTTTTTCGGATCAAACAGTCAGCGAATTGCTGGTTGAATTTCTCCTGGTTGTTTTTTCTCCCAAGCAGATCGGCGAGTCTGGCGTGTTTGATTGTGCCTTGCCTTCATTGCCCCAGATAACCGACTGGGACAATGAACGGCTTAAATATGCTCCCAAGGCTCGGTTGAACCTGAAACTTTTCTCCTTTCTCGGGGCATCCAGACTGGACTCGCGCCATCAGACTCACCGTGCCCATCACGAGGCGTTGTTAACGCAACTTCGGGAACGTATCCATATTGCCGGGGATGGCGACAAGGAAGATATTATCCGTACCATTGAGAACCTGTTTCTCGGTTTCCAGGGGGCGGGGAGCGGTCGTACCTGGTGTGCGCAAAGTTTTTTGCCCGTCTCTTCCGGATTCCTGGCGGGGGAATCGATTTGGAAAGAAACAAAAGCGAGGAATGCAAACATAGAAGACTGGTTTGACCTGATTGAAAATCGCTCGTCCTTTTTTGATATGAACCAGCATCTTTTCCTCGCCCGCGGAGGGGAGTTGCTTTATTTACAGGTCTGCAATGCCCTGCGACAACCGCAAGGTCAGATTGTTGAATGGTGCGGGAAAGGCGGTTTTGGACTTAGCCAAAACGAGCAGGATCCGGCATGGCTGCATGCCGAGCTGGAAAAGACGTTGGGTGGTTTGATGGGATACTGTCCCGATACCCTGACCGATTTGGCCGAGTTTGTTGATTCTCGACTTGATACCGAGACGCCTAAACAAACGGATGGGCCCGAAGATGATCGCCGTTTTGTTGCGGCGGGCTGGTGCAATGCTGACAGTTGGCAAGAAGGCTACCTTTTCGCGATTGATCTTCTTCGCCTCATGAAAACGAACCTCGATGTGGTTGACCGTATTTATTTGTTAGAATCTGCCTGTGCCATGCAGGTGCTGCGAACCCTGGCAATGCAAAGTGCGCGAATGACAGGCAATAATACAGGGATGGACGGGCCAGGTTATCGTTTTGCTGTGTCCGCCCCAGAGGAAAATCGTCCGGTGATTCGCCGTTTGTCCCAGCATTCGGTCAAGAAGGTTGAAAAAGTAATTTTCCAGGCCTTGCGTAGTTCAGGCATTCAACTTCCAGAGGATGAAACTAAACGCAATAAAATTCTCAAGCAGGCGGATAAGGCCTATGGCAGCAAACTATTTGTTGGATTGGCCAAACGCATCGGTTTTGTGGTGCCGAAACGAGGGGCAGGGGCCCGCTTTATTCTCAACGAACAACTGCTGCGCCTGCTTGTGGTGACTACTGTTCCACTTGGAGGTCGCCTGACCTTTGATACGTTTAAAGCCTTGCTGGAGCAGCGTCATGGCTTGGTCTTTGATGCCAATGGATTAGATCGGGCAAATAAGTGGCTGAGCGGGAAGGGGATCTATTTACCGGCAGACACCGATAGATGGCTGCAGGACATACTTGAAGCAGCTGGATTCTTAATTCATCTGTCCGATTCCTGCGCCCTGGTACATAATCCGGCTGATGCCGGAAAGGATGACAAATGAATTATTTTGCTGGCACAATTCGAAACCATATAGGAGAGCAGATTGATCGGTTTCGTTCCAAATCTTCCCAGGGGCGGAAAATGATTTTCATGGTGCCCGCAATGCCCGAAGCAGCGATGTTGTCGGTTGCCGATGCCATTGCCAGTTTTTGCCTGCAGGATGATGGGCTGTTGCTGACGCTGAAAATTGCGGCAACCCTTACGGATGCCTGGAGTCCGGAGGGGCAGCGGGTTGTGCGGGAAAAAGGCTGGAAAGATGAGCGCGGAAACCTGACCTACTATCGCAACATGCCGGAGAGGCCGGACAAGTGTACGTTGATCGTGCTATGCGGTGCCGACCGTGTTACGGATGCGGGCGGATTGGCGGATTTTCATACCTGCGAGCCCGATATGGTATGGCGCATCGACATGCGACAAAGCTTCAAAAGCTGGATGATCGAGAAGTTGAATCATATTGGGATACATGATTGCACAGACGATGATTTTGCGACTTTTGATCGGATCATCAAACCTCTTTTGACCTGTGGTCGCGGGGATCTTTTGCAGGTTAGTGACTGGCTGGAGGCGCTGGATCTTAATCATGCCACTGACGTTGCGGATATTCCCCGCATCATGTTAGGGAGTCTGCAGGAGTTCGGATTGCCGCCGTTGGCTCGCTTCCCCCTGAGCCAAAAACGAAAACAGCTCAGTCTGTACATCAATAAATCAGCCGAGTTTTATAACTACACGATGTTTCTTGAAGCTCGCCAACGAGACAAGGCGATCAAGGCAATCGATAAGATTCTTGCTGTCATTGGGAAGGAAGAGGATCCTGCCATTCCATTGGATGACGAGGATGTCTGCGGTTCATATGGTTCCGGAGAACAGTTTCTCGAAGGGCTGAAAAAATATATTGAAACCGACAACCACGCTGAGCGTGCCAGGCTGCTGCAATGTGATTTTGTGGTGATATGGGATAAAATCCTGAAGTTTAAAGTGCAGGCAAAGAAGGAGAAACGGGAAAGTGTCCGCAAGTTATCCGGTAGTCCTGTTGAAGTGCTGCTAACTGGCACCTGGATGACTCTGCGGGATTTTTATCTTGAACATAAGGGCGAAACCGAGCTGACAATTGAGAGCATTTCAATCACCCCCGACTTGTTCAAACATGATGTTGATAGTGGTGATGATATTGCGGAAAACTCTGAGCTGGCTCGTCGGTATCTGACTCGTTTGATCGGGGGAATTGATCCGTTCATATCCCAACATATCAACTTAAGTAATGCGGACGGTTCCGAAATCGAATTCAACAGCGATCTTCTGTCCCCAGCGATTAATTGTCGTTACGGCAAGAGTGCCGAACCGGTTCTGCAGTTTTCCATTGTCATATCTTCGCAATTCAAGCCGCTACGCAGGAAGTTTGGGTGGCGGTTGCCTGAACACCACATGTACCGGCTTTCGGCCGATTTGTTGCATAGAGCAAAATCCGCCATCGGGGAGCTTAGTGGTATTCACAAACTCCCCGTTTATCACATCTCATATTACGAAGAGTTGCTTCAGGCGACCGCAGATGAAGAAATCAGACGGGTGTTGCTTCATTCAATCCGAGATGAGCGGGATAATAGAAAAGTATTAACGAATCTTTTAAGCGGAGAATGGGTACAGGAGAACGACCCTCTGTCTTCCAGGCTGAAAATTCTTGCCGAGAAATATGATACGTTCATTGGAGATGCGGCAGACAATGGTATTTTTGCGGTCCTTTTTGTGTCTCAGTCTGCCTGGGCAGATCTGAGGAGGGCATACGCAGATGTTTTTGAAGAAGCTTCCTCCATGGCGGATATTGGGCAATCATCGCTGGTTGGAATGTTGACCCGTGCCTTCCTGATTATTAAAGCAAGACCGCTTCACCTTGGAAATACATGGCATGCTGATTTTCATGAGAAATCGGGCGTAGCAACCATCCTGCATCCTTCGGTGGTCGAAATGCTGGAAGCCCAGGTGGTCTATCTCACTCGCTGCTTCAATTATGCTGCCAACAAGGAACTGGCCCAAACACCGGGTAAGGATGCGTTCAGGGCACATATCTGGAGAGCCTACGTCGATCTTTCCAGCATACAGTCGCCTTTGGCTGGACTCCTCTTCAACCAGCAACATAATCTTGATGCCAACGTCCGGGGACAGGAGTTGATCCACCGAATTGGATCCTCGGATTCATCGGATACACCTTTGTCGACACGTTTGCTCCTTCAGTATAACGAAGGCACGGAGGATGATAATTCCCTCAGCGATACCGAAATGTTCCGGGAAACGAGCGAGTCCAAGTTGTTGCTACGTTTAATGCAGGACTATTTTGACCTGCATCCGCATGCCCGCGATGGCCTGAGCGTTGCTGTTTTTAGAAACAGGGATATCCAGCCGGTGATCGCTGCCATCCATGCCTATCTGAAAATATTGGCGAAAAAGCCGACGGCCCAGCAGCCGAACAAGCGGTATGTGCTTAAGCCGGATCGGAATCGCCCGTATGCCATTAGCGTGACGCTTTTTACGGAATCAAACGACGAGACTGACGTTTCTTCATGGGTTCAACAGTGGCGAGAACGCTGGGAGGCGGCTGAAACCGAAAGCAAGTATGACCTGTATAGGCGTTGTCGGTTTTCTATTGCCCACCGGATTATTGAAAAGGACGGGCTAAGTTCGTTCCAAAAGCTGATCAATGAACAGTTCGAAGCCGACATTGCGGTTTTCTACAATTTCATTGGTGCCGGAAAGGGCGTGAACGGCTTTGAAAAGGTGGATACCTTCGATGTTACGAGCAGGAATCTCAAGTTCCCGATTCTGGAAAAGGCATGTTGTACTATCAGCAATCCAGCCGATAGATACCGCCGAAAAAGAGTAGTCAGTAATAGGCAGTTTGCTCTTGGAGATTACCATGCAAACCTGCTGCATTCCCTGCAGTCAGGGACACATCAGACAGGAACCATCGTTGTCGGAGCGGGCGATTTCACTCCATGGCGAGGGCTGATTGATTGCCTGCACAAAAAGGCGGAATGGATTATCTGCATCGATCCCAACATAGATGAACGTCTGATAAAGAGCCCTTTGCTGGAAAGCGGCAATGAAAGGGAAATTATTGGGTTTGGGTCGGGGGTTGGCAGCCATGGAGAGAATAACTATACGGTTTCAACCGAACAGTTTTCTTTTGCTGACATTCTCTATCGCTTAAAAGCTGCCATAAAGTCGCTTTATGCCTCCGGTGCGGGATGGAGTACGGAAGAGTGCGAGGCAGTTGCCAAGGGTATCCTGAACATTGCCCCTGAGCTTTCCGGCTTATCATTGGTGCGGGCAACCGGAGTGGGCGATGAATATATCAGGGACTTCATGGCCTACGCATTATCCAGAAGAATGCTTCAGGCCAAGGATTCCCCGTTATGTGAATCCTTGATTTCTCTGGATGCCTATCGGCATTGGTTTGATCTGTCGGAGAATATGCGTCGGCCAGATTTGATGTGGATGCGGGTCGAAATCGGGCCAAACAATCGGCTTCATATCAAGATGCATCTCATCGAATGTAAGCTGGGGCAACAGTCGTCCGAACATGTGAACAAGGGCAAAAGCCAGATTGATAATGGATTGAAAGTTCTCTCATCTGCATTTGCCCCGCTTGTGGGCGATACCGGTGGGGTGAGTCTTGAAGATGAGCGCCCGGATCGGCGCTACTGGTGGATGCAGCTCCACCGGTTAATTGCGAGCAAAACCGAGGTAATCAAAAGTCGATATCCTGATGTTCTGGCGGCATTGGAACGATTAGCCGAAGGTGATTTCGAGGTTTCCTGGGATGCTTCGGTTTTTGCATTTTGGCTCAACCGGGATGATGAAATTAAACGCATAGGGTATTGGAACGCGGGAGGCTCCCCGCCTGTAACTGCAAATGTTTATTCCATCGGTGGCAGCTTTGTCCGTCGGCTGATTACCGACCCCGAGGTTGGAGACATTGATTGGGCCGCACTCAGCGATCAAGGGAACGAAATTGTTGTGGAGGAAGGAGAGATTATCCCGCCGGAAGTCGATGACGACTACACCCCTTGGGAGGATGAGGATGCCGAGGATGATACCAATGACGCTCCAATCGAACCGCCTGTAGATGTTGACAAACCTTCTTCGGATATTGTGCCTGAAGAAGATACAGGGGCTCAAGGTTCAGTCTCTCATCGAAAAGATGATCGCCCCCAGGAATCTACAGTGCCCATAGTTGCGGCCGACATGGGTGGTACGGTGGAGGCTGCTGCTGTTCAGACTACGCCCGAACAGCTGGTTGAGACGGCCGGAGGTTTGAATCGATTAGACAGAATCTTGCTGGGGAAGACCGTCAGCAGCGATCAGCCGGTCTATTGGGAGTTTGGCCACTCCGACCTGGTTAATCGACATATGCTTATTTTTGGATCATCTGGCCAAGGGAAGACCTATGCCATTCAGTGCATGCTTTGTGAAATGAGCAAATTCAGGCAGAACAGCCTGATCATTGATTATACGCACGGGTTTCTCCCAGATCACTTGGAGGTTGTTGCCAATATCTTACTTGCACCATGTCAGCATGTCATTTGCAATAATCCATTGCCGATAAATCCTTTTCTTCCCGTGTCATCAAAAAGTGGAGGTATTTTATTAAATCAAAGGCCGAGTGATGTTGCTACCCGAATCGCTAGTCTATTTAATTCTGTATATAAAATAGGAGATCAGCAATACAGTGCTCTTTATGAGGCAGTTATGCAAGGCGTTAAAGATTATAAAGCTAAAATGAATCTTAGTCTTATGTTGTCACTAATTGATCAATTATCAGATGATAAGAAATATAAAAGTAGTGCGAGCAAGTTGTACGCAAAAATCAAGCCTTTTGTGGATAAAGAACCATTCATTTCTGGTGAAGATAATCTGGATTGGGATTCCATTTTCCTCAAGCAAGAGACATTATGTAATATTTTTCAGTTGGCCGGAATGGACTCGGAATCTAGTAGGCTAATTACCGAGTTCATCCTTTGGGATCTATATGGCCATCTACAGTCCAAGGGGAAAAAAACAGATCCAAAAGTCATCGTTCTTGATGAGGTTCAGAATTTGGATCATAAGGAGGGCAGCCCCCTCTCGAAATATTTACGTGAAGGAAGAAAGTTTGGACTTTCCCTCATCCTTGCCACTCAAACCATGAGCAATATGAAAAAGGATGAACGTGACCGAATGTTCCAGGCTGAACACAAGCTTTTCTTCAAGCCCGCCGATACCGAGTTAAAGGAATTTGCTTATATTGCTGCATTGGCAACACGACAAAAAGTGGATGATTGGATTCGGAAGCTATCTTCTCTCTCAAAGGGGGAGTGCTACTCGATAGGTAAAAGCCTTTCTCCTGACGGAGAAGGGCTTGTTTCCAGAGCCTTGAAAATTCGTATAACGGCCTTGGAGAAAAGAGCTTTTTCAACTGTGCCATCTGAATAATGAGGTCAAAATATGCTGATAAAAAAAATACGTTTAACGAATATTTTGTCTTTCGGGAGCGGTAGCGAATATATCGAACTCGGGGATCTCAATGTTCTGATAGGCCCGAATGGTTCTGGAAAATCCAACCTGATTGAAGGAATATCGCTGTTACAGTCGGCCCCAAAAGAGCTTGTGGGTGCGGTTCGTAAAGGTGGCGGTATTCGTGATTGGCTTTGGAAAGGAGCCGCTGAGACACCTGTTGCCACGATAGAGGCCATTGCCTCTCACCCACCCACAGGCGTCAAAAAACTGCGATATGTTTTGTCGTTCACGGAAGCCGGCCAGCGTTTTGAACTTGTGGATGAACGTCTGGAAAACGAGACCCATGACCCTGGAGAAACGGAGCCATATTTTTTTTACCGCTATCAACAGGGACAGCCGGTACTCAATATCAAGGAAGAGCACCGCAGCCTACAGCGGGAAGATGTTGATCCACAACAATCCATTCTGGCCCAGCGGAAAGACCCGGATCAGTATCCAGAGTTGACCTGGCTTGGCGAACAGTTCGGTAGGATCAGAATTTATCGGGAATGGACATTTGGCCGCAAGGCGGAGCTTCGTCTCCCCCAGGCGGCCGATGCTCCGAATGATTTCCTGAGCGAAGACTGTCTGAACCTTGGCCTGGTGCTGAACCAGCTTCGACGGAAGCCGGCGGTCAAAAAGCAGATCCTTAAGTATCTGGCTGACTTCTATGAAGGGGTCGATGATTTTGATATCAGTGTGGAGGGCGGTACAGTCCAGCTTTTTTTACAGGAGGGCGACTATACTATCCCGGCAACCCGGCTTTCCGATGGTACGATTCGCTATATATGCCTTTTGGCCATCCTCTGTCATCCGACCCCTCCGCCACTCATCTGCATCGAAGAGCCTGAATTAGGTATTCACACCGATATTCTTCCCCTGCTGGCAACATTATTGAAAGAGGCCTCCGGACGCACCCAGATTATAGTTACTACCCATTCCGATGTGCTTGTGGACGAGTTGACGGATATGCCGAATTCGATACTGGTATGTGAAAGGGAACAGGGATCTTCAGTGGTAAAACGGCTGGATACGGAGCGATTGAAAGCATGGCTTGAGAAATACAGCCTCGGAGAACTCTGGCGCAAGGGGGAAATCGGAGGGACCCGCTGGTGAGAGTGAAAATTTATGTGGAAGGCGGCGGCGACCAGGCCAGACTGAAGCGAGAATGCCGCCGGGCATTCGCAAAATTTTTTGAAAAGGCTGGGTTCCGGGGCCGGATGCCGAGAGTTATTGCCTGCGGTTCCAGAAACGACGCTTATGGAGACTTCTGTACCGCGGTGCAGACGGCGGTGGCAGGAGAATTGCCGCTGTTGCTGGTGGACAGCGAGGAGCAGGTGGCACCGGAGTGTTACCGAGGAGGAGTTTTTAAACCATGGAATCATCTTCAAATGCGGGACGGTTGGCAGAAACCAGTTAATACCTGTGATGAGCAAGCGCATCTAATGGTGCAGTGCATGGAGGCGTGGTTTTTGGCTGACCGTCAATGCCTGGAAATTTTTTTTAGCCAACACTTTCAGACCAATAGTCTGCCTGACAATAATAATATTGAATCTGTTGGCAAGACACGACTTTTTGATTCCCTGAAGAATGCAACCCGGCATACCCAAAAGGGTGAATACGGTAAAGGCGCTCACTCATTCAAGATTCTCGAAAGTGTGAACCCCGAATTGGTGCTCGCCAACTCACGATGGGCAAAAAGACTATGCGATACACTTGAGAACAAATTGTGAGAGAAAAAAAAATACACCATCGCCTACCGCGCAATTTCCATAGGACATTTGTTCCTGAGCGTCAATACATTAATGCCATGTTGCGTTTTGCCGCTTCCGGACAAGCTGGTAATTATCAAGAAATTTCAGCCGTTACAGGTATTCCTACGGGTAAATCCAGCGGCAAGGTGCCCGCCATTTTAGATTATTGCCGTGGCATGGGGTTGATCCAATTGACTGGAAACGCGCGTTCAGCGGTGAAGCGTCCGGAGTTGACCCCTTTTGGGCGTATTGTGTTTTTGGAGGATCCTCATCTCAAAGAACGAGTAACACAATGGATTGCGCACCTCAATCTCTGCGGGGTGTTGACTGGTGCTGACGCCTGGTATCAGACTTTTTTCGCCGGGGGCCAGGTTCTTGGAATGCGTTTCCCACGTTCCATGCTGGAAGAGCATCTGTCTCTTGTCTATAACAGCAAGCGCCGAGGGATTATAGGGCCGATTGTAAGAATGTATGAAGATGAGGCAGCCTTTCATACCTGCGGCGTGTTATCGGATGATACGGGCATAGTGGCCCGGCAGTCAGCGCCCATTACTGAAGAATTTGGATTTGCGTACGGTGCATGGATATTGCAACTTATTGCCGATCATTTTCCCACGGCAACCCAGATAACACTTACTGACCTGGATCATAAAGCGGGATGGAAGTCTATTCCGGGATGGAATATAGACGAGTCGCATCGTGCCATAGACCTACTTGAAAGAAAGGGCATTGTTGCGGTTGACCGACAAATGAATCCGTGGATAATACGCCCTCGGGCCGCTACGGGCGTGACGTGGGGGCGTATGTACGAAGACTTAATCTAAGGAAACGGCATACCTCATCAAAGTTGGTAATATCCAGAAATATAAGCGTTTCAGGAGGTTCATCGGACGCTTGCTAATCAGAGGAACATAAAATGCGGCTAACCTTGCATGACATAGTAAAGTTCCGAGGCGATCGACTCTTTAATGGAGCTGTCAGTATTGATTGGTTGCTGACGGATGGGGAGAAATGCCGAAAGGCCGCAGAGTCCTTTGTATTCCATGGGCCAAAATATCATGGCGTGACACAAGATGATATTGGGCATGCTCATGGTCATCGTCTTCAGGACACAGTCAGCTTTGCCCGTAAGATAGTACGACGCTGCTGTGGATTTGAGGATCAACCTTTCACTTTAGCCATTGCTGGTTATGGAACCGGAAAATCGCATTTAGCGCTTACTCTGGCAACGATTCTTTCCCAGCCCTCTGGAGTTACGGCCGAATCAATCGTTTCCGCCATGAAAGCCGCTGACGCAAACATCGGTGCCGACATACAGGCTATGCTGCAAGAGGAAAGTCGGCCCTGCCTCATTGTTGCGTTAAACGGTATGCGAAACTTCGATTTGACGGCTGAAGTCACTCGACAGGTCATTTTGCAGCTTCGCGCGAAGAATTTAGACACCAGTCCTCTTGATGACTTACGCCCACGCTTCAAGCAGGCGGCAACTCTTATTCGCATGGCTGGTGAAAGTGTGGTCAAGGAATTGCTGGACACCTTAGATTTGCCGGATGTTGATACGGTATTAAGTGCACTTGAAGAGCAGGATGAATACATTTACGGCAAAGTCCAGGACTTTTTTGCCAGCCAAGGAATGCCCATTCGCGCACTGGGTGGAGAATCAGTACGGGACGTGCTTGATGTTGTGTCCCAGGAGTATTGCGGAACAGACAAACCTTTTAGGCATGCTCTTATCCTGTTCGATGAGTTTGGCCGCTATACCGAATTTGCTACAGTCAGGAGTCAGGTTGCGGGTAGCGGAGTTCTGCAGGATTTATTCGAAGGGGTTCAAGCGCATGCCGATACCACAACCTTTGTCGGATTTATTCAGTTTGAGCTTAACGCCTACGTGCAACGAGTCGCACCAGAGTATAAAAATGACATCCTTCGGTACATCACCCGCTATCAGTCTGCCAGCAAAGTATATCTTTCAATCAATTTAGAGACCCTTATCGCCAATCTTATTGAAAAACAACAGACAACAGGCTTTGACTCCTGGTTTAACGATGAACAAGCCTACGAAGAATCGCAGGCTATTGCCGCAGACCTGCATAGCTGGTTCCCCCTGTCCCGCAATTACAGACTTTGGACGGATGTTGATTCATTTCATATGGTTATCCGAAAGGGATGTTGGCCTCTCTCTCCGCTTTCGACATGGTTTCTTTTTTCTTTGACCGCTGCGGGGAAGCATCTGCAAGAACGATCAGCTTTAGCCTTGCTTGGCGATTTTTTTCAGCGTTCTCAGGAGTTGGAGGTGGAGGGCGAGAGGACATGGGTACTGGCACCGGTGAGTTTATGGTCCGACGAACTTCAGCAAGAGTTGATTTCTTCAGAGGAGAGCGGTCAGCAAGGCTCAATCACTCACGCCTATGCATCGGTTTATGCCCGATATGGCGCACGCCTGCCGGAAGATGTTATCCGTATCTTGCGGTCCGTGGTCTTGGCATCGAAAATGGGATTACAGGTTGCAAACCGTGATGAGGCAATCAACGCATTGGCCAAGTTTGCCGGTTTGTCAAGCTATCGTACTCGTGAAGGGATCGACCTGCTTCAAGATGAATATAATATCCTCGAGTGGGATGAGCGCTTCAAACAGTTTGATATCTTAGGTGATGCGGTTCCGCGCACACAGTTTCTTTCGTTCATCAGGCAGCGGGTGGCGAGCACCTACGATGAAAGCGGCAAGGCAAAGTTGTTTGCCAGCAAGGCGGCAGAGTGGTGTGATCTGCTCGGCGATTTGGAGTGTGATTTTGCCGAAAGAAATTCAATTACTACGACAGAGTGGCGTTATCAAGGAGTGACATCAAATTTAGAGACCATTGAGCCCCAGGTCAGAATCGCCGCAGATAGGTGGACGAAGGCCATTGATGTTAATGAGTCACGTGGAACAGTTATTTATTGTTATGTTGAACAGAGCCGTGATCCTCAAACTGTTACGTCCAATGTTAAGAAAACTCTTCGTGCGACGATTCGTGACCTCGGCGTGGGGGTTAACGCACTGCCAATGCTTGTCATTCTTCTTTGCGATGAGGAGGGAATACTTGGTCAAGCATTAGCGGAATTAGCGGTTCTGGAAGATTCCATCAGCGCGGAAGATCGTGCCCGCTTTGGCAATCTAATTGGAGCTCACCAAGAGAAAATGCGCCAGGTGGTCCGAAGTCAGATAGAAGAGCTCACCAAGCAGCGAAGATATATAACGGCTCTAAAAGACGAACTCGAAACCAATCGATTGAGTCGGGTTGGCACGGAACTGTTTGAGCGGATTTATAAGCGGTCTTTGCCATTTCCTTTTGATGGTTTTTCAACGGCTCGAGGTAATGCAGCAGACAGTTGTCAGGAACTAATTATCGATTTATTAAGGGGAAGTCTTGATTATGATGCTGTGATTTCAAAGCCGGTCAAGGTTAAAAATCGAGCGCTAACAACGCTAAACAATTCATGGTCCGTTTTTACCAAAACCGGTAAGATTTCGAGGAGGCCAACGCATCCTGTTGCACGAAATGTGACTGAGAAATGGGATGACATTCTGCAATCTGACCACCAACAGTTTCTCGTAGGAGAAATTTTAAGGCAATTGTGTCTCCCCCCTTACGGAGCAAATATTGCCTCCGCAGGATTGCTGTTAGGAGTCTTTGTGGCCCCAAGAAGTGAACAGCTTGTCATAGTTCGGGATGGACAGCAGTATGCACTTACCCAGTGGCTACAAGAGGGAGTGTTTAAGAAAAAATTTCTTGATGTAACCGCGCTCGCCAATGTGGAGTTGGCTTTTATAGGGGAAGCATCGTCAGAGTGGGAGAACATCCTGGATGAGTGGGAACAGGCGGAGAGTTATATGGGTAAGTTATCTTTCCTTAGAAAGGCGTCGGAACTTAAGGAACGTATCCCAGTTCCGCCGACATGTAGTTATCGTTTTATCCACCTTGAAGACCAGTCCCATGAAGCAGTCAAGGTCCTTAGAAAAATGGAGGAAAAGCAAGATACTGCCTTCAGCAAACTTGAAACAGGGGAAAAAAAGAAGAATGCCAGCTTGCTAAGTTGGGGAGCTGCAGAACTTCTGAAGTTAAAAGAGCGAATGATTGCCGAGTCGCCACTTTGGGAGAAATACCAGATTGAAGAGTTGGAACCTCATTTAGAACGGACTGCCCAGATGGTTGTACAGATCTTCCCAATCTGGCTTGCCGAGCAAAGGCCTACAAGTGACTCCCCGGAAGCCGTCGGAGATTTTAAGCATAAAATGCTTCGTTTGCTTGGTAGTAATTTGAATAAATTGGGGCTGACTGCACTGTTGGAAGAACTTGAACACCACACGAAACACGTCATCCGACAGGCGGAAACCATTGCAGAGGCGAACCAGTTAGTTCGGGATATTCGTTCCTGGCTTGATCAACATGTTGATGCCTTAAGATTAAAGCGTGTTGCCGAGATTCGAGGATTGAGGGATGTTGGGAAAAAATTCTCTGCCAAACTACAGGGAATGTCCCGACGTATTGAGATGAATGAAATTTTTGATCTTCGTACTAACCTTTCGGATTTTTTAGTCAAGCTGCAGGAGGCTGAATCTATTCTGACAGAACGCGCTTCACGCCTCTGGAATTCTAAGATAAGTACAGAAGAAGAATTAAATGTACATATTGAGGAAATAGAATCCCTGATAAATGCATTCGAGGGCTGTGAAATAGATATCGATGATTTGCGCATCATGAAACGAGCGCTGCAGGCATACAAGCGCTATTATAATCAATTACATGATAATAGCTTATCCTGGCAGGAATTTGAATCATTAGCCAAGAAGCTACATCAAGAGGCTGGCACTGCATTTGGAGAAGAAGAGGCACTGCCATGGCCGGTTGACGAGATATTTGAAAACTTTGTCGGTAGTATCTCGACACAACGGAAGCAAGATAGTTTGACCTGGATTGAGTCTATTGAGACTAATGTATTGGATATTAATAAAATGTCTGTTGGGGATGCTAATCGATTGCACTCGAAAGTTGTAAATCCACCGGCAATACTTACGGATGAGCACGGAATACGACTATCAAAGGTAGTTAGTCGTGTTGAAGAGCGTCTTGAATCGCTTGCTTTAGAATGGTTTATCGAGAAGTTCAGAGGGCTTTCAAAATCCGCGCAGAAAAAATTCCTGGAAAAAATTCCTGAACTTGTTGATATGCCGTAGTCATGGAACTGGGAACTCGGGTTATGACAACACCAGACAGCGGCTCTACTGGATCGTTGACTCACAGAGTGTATATAATCAATTGCCCATGAGATACTACCAGTTGTTGACTACTGTTGGCTACCTGTTTATTTCGAATAAAATACCCTAATTATTTAAGAGGAGTATCTCATGTTGGACGTATTTAAACGCCAAGCCCTGCGGGTGACTTCGC
>VAPF01008203.1_pt1 | contig 23833 bp, 26 predicted proteins | sample 3393931 | NCBI WGS metagenome assembly VAPF01 (sample SAMN08290437, study PRJNA428436) | hydrothermal vent metagenome | isolation source: Deep-sea hydrothermal vent chimney | place: Atlantic Ocean: South-mid Altantic Ridge | depth 2773 m m | reverse complement strand
TCGGATTCAATCTCCATGAGTTAGCCGGAGTTTCCTGCAAGACACTCCTGCATTAGGTGGCTAAACTGTCAGCAACCAGTTTAGCCACCGCCTTTTACAGAGTAAAGGCGAACAGCGGATCAGCCCGATCGAACCTGTCGTCTGGTCAGAACCGATACAGGCTGCCTGCATGTGGGAGTTAGACTCATGGCGCTATCAAAAGTTCACCGGTGTTATTTATTATTCAAATAACCCCTCACCCCATGCCGGTAACAACTCATGACCCATTTTTAACTGGTCAAGTATCTTCGCCACGACAAAATCAATTATATCAAACAACGTTTCCGGTTGATGATAAAAACCCGGGTTAGCATCGACTATAACCACACCCATACCGGAGAGCTTTACCATATTCTCAAGATGAATAGTAGAATACGGGCTTTCACGCGGCACCAGAATTAAGCCTCTACGCTCTTTTATCATCACATCAGCGGCCCGCTCAATTAAATGGTTGCTGGCACCCGTGGCAATTGCCGACAGCGCACCCATTGAACAGGGGCAGACAACCATCGCATCCACTCTACCTGTACCGCTGGCGGGCGGCGCCGTCCATTCATTTTCACCGAACACCCACAACTGTTTTTTATCACAACCATATTTTGTTGTTAAAAAAACCTGTATATCTTTACCACGTGCAGGAAGATCCATGTCGGTTTCCATCGCAATAACCACCTGTGCCGCCTTGCTTATCATCAGATAAACGGTATGTTTTTTTTGCAACAGGCACTCAAGTAGACGAAAACCATACTGCACACCGGAAGCGCCGGTTATGGCCAGTGAAATAATTTTTCTATCATCGTTTTTCATTTTAGCTGCCATCTAAATAAACCCTGAGAGATTTAATTTTTCAGGCAATCACATTCTGCGCATACTGCGCTTTCAATGCGTCCAGTAAACGCTGGTGAATGGCCTCAAAACCACCATTGCTCATAATAAGAATATGGTCGCCAGCTGTTGCACTGGTACATATTTTCTCAATCATTCTTTCGGTTGAATCATAGACCGTTGTCGGTACGGTTGACGCGGCGGCCACCTCATGTAAATCCCAGTCAACACTAGCAGGCTGAAATAACAATACTTCATCTGCACCACAAAATGATGCAGCCAGTGTGTCTTTATGCACTCCCATACGCATAGTATTGGAACGTGGTTCCAGCAGCGCAAAAATTCTTCCACTACCCTGTACTTCTTTCATTGCCAGCAAAGTTTGTGCAATAGCGGTGGGATGATGGGCAAAATCATCATACACAGTAATACCAGCAATTACCCCTCTTTTTTCCAGACGGCGCTTAATACCACAAAATTCAGCCAGTGCTTCACAGGACTGTTCGACCGGCACGCCTGCATGACGTGCTGCAATAATGGCCGCCAGCGCATTAAGACGATTATGTAACCCGTGTATGCTCCAGTTTACTTTTCCAGCCAGTTGATTATTCAGTAACACCTCAAACTGTGAACCATCCTCATTGCAGGCACCAATCGACCAGACACTATTTTGTAAAGTGCCGGGCAGATAATGGGAGGAAAATGTCTCCTGCTGGCTCCAGCAGCCCTGCGCAATCACGCTACTTAGATTCTTATCCTCCGCATTTACCACCAGTAAGCCTTCACCGGGAACCGTACGGATAAAATGATGAAACTGTTTTTTAATTGCATCAAGGTTGTCAAAAATATCCGCATGGTCAAATTCCAGATTATTTAATATTGCCGTACGCGGATGATAATGAACAAACTTGGAACGTTTGTCGAAAAAAGCGGTGTCATATTCATCCGCTTCCACCACAAAAAAAGGCGTGGTTCCAACGCGCGCCGAAAGGCCAAAATTAGCCGGGACCCCTCCAATCAGGAATCCGGGGTTCAATCCGGCAACCTCCAGTATCCATGCCAGCATACTAGCAGTGGTCGTTTTACCGTGGGTACCGGCAACCGCCAGCACCCAGCACTGCTTCAATACATTCTCGGCCAACCACTGTGGCCCGGAGATATAGGGAATATTTTTATTTAATACATATTCAACCGCTTCATTACCGCGCGATAGCGCATTACCGATAACCACCTGATCAACATCATCAGGAATATTTTGTGCCCGATACCTCGGCGACAAATCAATCCCCTGCTCTTCAAGCTGGGTACTCATTGGTGGATACACGTTTTCATCCGAACCGCTGACTTCATGACCCGCCCGCCTGGCAAGCAGAGCTACGCCCCCCATGAATGTGCCACAGATACCAAGTATATGAATTTTCATTTTTTGTCCGCCTAACCAGGAAACAGTAACTGCGACAATGTCATGGTGATAAAAAACACCGAAAATGACAACAGCAGTGCGTTTAACGTACCAACCTCCAGCGCATGTTTAAAAATGTGTGCCTTAACCAGTATTTCCCAACTGATTAACAGCAGAAAAGCAAACGACATCGTTGATACCATGGAGCTGGAACTACTATTATCGACCAGCACAGCCAGTAATGGCCATGATGCCAGATTAAAGATCAGGCCGACACCAACAACAGCAGAAAAGGTCTGTACAAACCGCAGCTGCAAATGAAACAGGCGCAATATACCATAGACAAAAACCAGCATAACAACAAGACTCAATGACATACTTTCCAACAGTACGGATGGGTCTAATGTTGAGCTTAAAACCAGCATACCGCTAGCCCAGTACACCAATGCCAGTATCATCGGTAGCGATTTATTATGGGGTAGATCCTGCGGGGCGGATTTTAAAAACAGCATGGCAAATAATATTTGTAATACAGACATTAAAGGGCACCTCTATTAATTGATTACGGCCTCTGCGTGCCCTTAATAACTATTCTGATGAAAAATTTTGGTTAGGGCATAATATACCTCTGGAAACAGCCATAGCTTTTATTGTGGCTGCCGGGGAATATTACTATGACAGCGACACAATTAACACTCACACAACCTGATGACTGGCATCTGCATCTACGTGATGGCGCACGGCTAAATAGTGTGGCACCATTTAGCGCAGCACAGTTTGCTCGTGCAGTGGTAATGCCAAATCTAAATCCACCGATAACCACCGTTATTCAGGCTGTTGAATATCTGGACCGGATTCTGGCTGCTGTTGAAGGCAGCGACTTTGAGCCACTAATGACACTGTACCTCACCGATAAAACATCGGTAGATGAGATTATTGCCGCTCGGAAAAGCTGCTTTATTAAAGCCCTGAAATTGTATCCGGCCGGTGCCACGACGCATTCAGATGCTGGGGTAACCGATATTCACCTGTGTTATGACGTTCTGGAAAAAATGCAGGAAGTCGGCCTGCCTTTGCTACTTCACGGCGAAGTTACTGATCGGGACGTGGATATTTTTGATCGCGAAAAAGTATTTATCGACCGTGTATTACAGCCGCTGAAGCAGGATTTCCCGAAACTGAAGATAGTATTCGAGCACATCACCACCGCTGAGGCCGTCGATTACGTGCTAGCGGCAGATGAAAACATTGCCGCCACACTCACCCCGCAACACCTGATAATGAATCGAAATGCACTATTTCAGGGTGGATTACAACCGCACCATTACTGTCTGCCCGTGCTAAAACGCAACAGCCACCAGCAGAAACTCCTGTCGGCCGTTTGCTCTGGTAGCAATAAATTCTTCCTTGGCACCGATAGCGCTCCACACGCCAGACAGAAAAAAGAAAGTGCCTGCGGCTGTGCCGGTATTTTTTCGGCTCATGCCGCTATTGAAATATATGCCACTATCTTTGAACAGCAAGATGCTCTGGATAAGCTGGAAGCCTTTGCCAGCTTTAATGGTGCGGACTTTTATGGTCTGCCTCGAAACACAAAAACCATAACCTTAATAAAGCAGAACTGGCAAATACCGGATGAATACCCGCTTGGTCACGACACCCTGGTGCCTTTTCTGGCCGGCACTACGCTCAACTGGAAACTGGCCTGAAAATAACGGAATAGACTACCCCACAGCAGACGGCGGGGAACCAAACCTCTGGAGATTAATTAGCCAACGATGAACGTAGATAAATACAGCTATTTTAGAAATAACAGAAAAAAACAGGCAAAGAAGTATAATAAGAAGCTTTTTATCTGCATGTACCTTTACCTGCGTTTATCTGTGGAAAGTAGATTATATGGCCGAAAATAGTATGACTGAAAATAACGCAAAATTAATGGCGCGACGTTTCCGTGGTTTTTACCCAGTGGTAGTGGATGTGGAGACCGGTGGCTTTAATGAAAAAACCGATGCCCTGCTGGAAATCGGTGCGCTTACGCTGAACATTGATACCAACGGAAAAATGGCCATTGACGAGACATATTCCTGTCATATCAACCCATTTGAAGGGGCCAATATGGACCCGGCATCAATGGAAGTTAACGGTATTGACCCCCATCATCCATTCAGAATGGCCACAGCAAAAAAAGAAGAAGATGCCATTCGTGCATTATTTAGCTTTATCCACAGCGGAATGAAAGCTGCAAAATGCAAGCGTGCCATTATGATTGGCCACAATACCACGTTGGATCATAAATTTATCAATGCTGCGGCGGCACGTAATAAAATCAAACGTAACCCGTTTCACCCCTTCAGCACCTTCGATACTGTCAGTCTTGCCGGACTAGCCTATGGGCAGACGGTATTGTCCCGTGCCGTACAGGCGGCGGGCATTGAATGGGATAATGCAGAGGCCCATTCAGCCATGTACGATGCAACAAAAACCGCTGAATTATTCTGTATCATTGTTAATCACTGGGCCAATAATATTGGAGAAGTCTGGAGCACCCCAGCTCCCGCTCCGAAAAAATAAAGATTCACACTCGAAATAATGCTGTATCTTGTATTCCTGACCGACTTCATTCAGAATGAACCACTCACAACAGGGACACCGCTTAGCATTAAATGAGTAATCAGGATCTTTCCATCATTATTGTTGATGATCTGCAATTTAGCCGGATTGTTGTAAAAACCGCTCTTAAAAAAGCCGGCTATAATGGTGTGCGTATGGCGGATAGTGCAACCGAAGCCCTGCTTATGCTGGATCAGCAGTCCGCCGATGTGGTCCTGGCAGACTGGATGATGCCAGAAATGGATGGGCTTGATCTGACTGCAAAAATACGTCAACGTGATAAAGAAAGGGGTGCCTACACAGCCATTATCCTGTTTACCGCGCACGATGGCGTGGAGTACCTGGTCAAAGCATTTGAACATGGTGTTGATGATTACCTGAGTAAACCACCAAATCCCCATGAATTAACTGCCCGTATTAATGCTGCCGCCCGTATCGCCAGACTACAAAATAACTTGCTGAAAACTTCCCGACAAATGGCGGATACCATTAAACGACTGGAACAGATATCACTTACTGATGAGTTAACGGGTGCGGGCAATCAGCAGTTTCTGATGATTAACCTGAAAGCGCATATTCAGGAAGCTTCCACTCGCCGTGGTGGTGTTTGCCTGGCAATGATTGAGTTACGGGAACTGGAGGCAATCCGCAAACAGCACGGAAACGCCATTGTTGACGAAGTTATAATTAATCAGCACCACCGCCTACGCCGTGCGGTACGCCCGACCGATACCATTGCCCGCCTGCATAACGATGTTTTTGCCATTATCATGCATCACCCCAGAGCGAAAGACTATAAACCATCATCTATCGAACGGGTGATAACCATGATTGATAATCGGGCTTATAAAACCACAGCGGGTAATCTAACGATTACCGGCCGCATTGGTCTTTTCTATTATCACGGCGATGAAACTATTATTTCAACAGAAGAACTGTTCCTGCGTGTGGAGAAAAAACTACAGGAAGCGCGCGAAAACCCTTCGCTGAGTATCGCCTACTAACTATCGTATCAACCAGTTGGATCGTATCAACCAGTTGGATCGTATCAACCAGCTGGTCCGTATCAACCAGTTGGACCGTATCGACACAGTTGGCTTCGTTATGAGGCCGTGGCTTCATCAATCATTTTTTTCAATTCGCCATTTTCAAACAGTTCCAGCGTAATATCACAGCCACCAATCAACTCGCCGTTAATATACACCTGTGGAAAAGTCGGCCAATCAGCATAGTGCGGCAGATTCTGGAAAACATCAGGGTCGGCCAGTACATTGCAGTACGCAAATTCCTTGCCAATTTGCTTCAGCGCCTCAACAGTCCGACCGGAAAAACCACACTGTGGAAATTGTGGTGTCCCTTTCATATAGATCATTACCTTATTATTTTTAACCTGCTCGTCAATTTTATCTAATATATCAGCCATCGTTTTACCTGTTACTGTCAGCTTATGTTATTCCTGCTACTTCACTTAACGCTCCCTGTATCACTCAGGACAGGGCAAATACTCCCCGACCCGCAGGAGATTAATGGGGGCTTACCCTTGTTTTTTCAAGCCATTACACTTAAGGGCATCTCTATTAATTGATGCGCCCTTAAATAAAGAAGCAACCTCATCCCTTGTAAACCTGCACCAGTGCATGATAAATATCTTCCTTAAATGAGGCAGTATTAGAGTCCAGATGTTGCAGAATATCAGCCAGGTGTTCATTATCTTCCCGGCCCTGCCATATTTTCTGATAACTACCATCCTGATAACCATTATCCTGACGGAACATATTCAGTATATTTTTACCGATATAGATCTTATATAACTCATCAAATGGCATTTCCATATACTTCATAATACCGGCGATAAATGAAAAATGCGCCCCCTGATCGGTGAGTGTTAACAGCGCCAGACATTCAATCGTCTTACGAATATCCTCTGCCTGCATGGCATTTTCAAAGTCGCTGACAATACCTGTGGCAATATCCTCCACATCACCTTTTTGCTGTAGACGAATACTAAGCATAAAATGAACAATATCAATCACTTCAAGCTTTACCTGCATGCTATCTGGCTGCTGTTTTTTCCACCATTTCCAGCCATAATGCTCCAGCATTTCAGCGGCCTCCATCCAGATAGCACGATACCATTCAAAGCCTGCTTCGCGCCAGTTGGACCTGACTTTAGTATTCATCGCGTCCTGCAATTCCAGCATGGTAATAATTTTCTGTTTCATTTTTTTGCCTTATCTTTTGTTTTTATTATGAATATCTGGAGGACCTCTGAATAACCCGCCCGGCATCATAGCATGATACCAATACAGATATTTTACCAAAATTGAATCGGCCAGCCTGAAACAGATGAAGATCAGAGCGTCCGCGAAAATTCAGAAATCAGCGGTAAATGGTCAGAGAGATGACGCCACGGCGAGCCAGTTAGCGGATGACAGCTTATCACCTTCAGTCCGCGACTATAAATTCTATCCATTGGCAATATGGGCAACCAGGATGGAAACGTTCTGGCATGTCTCCCATGGCCGTTTTTACACACTTCCTGTACCTGTAAATCTCGCCCGAGATAATGCTCTGCCCTACCTCGCCAGTCATTGAAATCACCGGCTATAATTAATGGCTCATTATCCGGCACATGCGAATGAATACGCTTTATTAATTTGCCAAACTGTTGCTTTCGTTCATGTTCAAACAGACCCAGATGCACACAGATAACATGTAACGGAATGTTGAAATCGGGATACAGGATGGTGCCATGTAGCAGGCTACGACTGGCCGATTTCATATAAGAAACATCAATATTATCCCAATGAATAAAGCGGTATTTGCTTAAAATTGCATTACCATGGTGCCCCATGTCATAAATGGCATTTTTACCATACGCATGATGCGGCCAGATACTGTCTGCGAGAAATTCAAACTGACTGTTGTCCGGCCAGTTTAACAGGCGCGCAGCGTGCCGATGATGTTCTCCCTGTATTTCCTGTAGTAGTAAAATATCGGCATCCACCTCACGCAACGCCGAGCGAATACCCTGCAACACAAATTGCCGGTTGCCTACACTGAAACCCTTGTGAATATTATAGGTAAGAACTTTAAAATGGTGGTCAGTACTACTCATTATTATTCTGGCATTTCTGGCTATAACTGCCAGTTAATAGCTAACTGACCCTGCTGCTGTAAAAACCGATTGATCTGTGAAAATGGCCGACTACCGAAAAAACCACGATAGGCGGATAATGGGGAAGGATGAGGGGAACGTATAATTTTATGTTTACATTCGTCAATAATACTGCCTTTTTTCTGCGCATAACTGCCCCACAAAACAAATACCAGTGGCCGTTCACGCGCATTAAGTAGGTGGATAATTTTATCGGTAAAGATCTCCCAGCCCCTGCCTTGATGCGAATTCGACTTACCCATCTCGACAGTTAGAACACTATTTAGTAATAACACACCCTGCTCAGTCCAGGGCTGCAAATAGCCAGTGGTATTTTGAATACCCAGATCATCCTGCAATTCCTTATAAATATTAAGCAGCGATTTGGGCAACGGCGACACATCGGGCATAACTGAAAAACACAGGCCATGCGCATGGCCTTTTGAGGGATATGGATCCTGCCCCAGAATAACCACCTTTACTTCTTCAAAAGGGACTGAATTAAGCGCATTAAACCATAACGATGAGTGTGGCAGAATTATTTTCCCGGCATCTTTCTGCTGACGCAGATACTGCTTTAGCGACAGCATGTAATCCTGCTCGAACTCAGCGCACAAATATGGATACCAGGTATTATCCAGGGTTTGTTTCAACATTTATCGCGATATACTCTTTTACTGACAGGCCGCTAGAATACAGCGCAGCAGTCTCCATCGTCAACAATTTCGCTCACGGGTTTCAGCGCTTCCTTAATAAGAGAGCTTTGCGCAATGTAGATTTTTGTTAGGGCAAGGCAAAAATTGCCGAAAAAGCGCAGTTTACACAGTGTAAATGAGCCTTCTGAGGCCTTTTTTAACGCTGTTCTAGCGAAAAAGGTGCTTCGGGCAAGGCCCTCAATAAATATAATCCAGATCCGGATTATCCCGCCCCGTTTCAGCAGATGCGGTATTTCTCTCTCTATGAACGGGTTGAATAACACGATCATAGGCGTATGCCTCGATCGCATCATCAATAGATTCAAAAAGCTCTACCAGATAGTCATCGTCAGTAATCAATGATGCGGAATCTTCCTGCCACTCTTTAATGTAGTATTGCATTACATGCTCCTGAGTTGGTGATAACGCTGCCTTAGCGTTTTCTTTCTACGAAAAGAAGCTTACTCAGGATGTATGACAGAAGTGTGAACAAATAAGCGTTTATTGTGCAGGACAAGCCGTAGAGTCAATCATCATATCGGGTTCTATCGGACTCCCACCAGACATCGCCATCATTCAAATTACCCCCTATATCAGATTCACGCCGTGGCGCGCCGCTGCGACAGTCAACACCAGCGTGCAACAGGCGTTCAGGATTGCGCCGATCCAATAATAAACGGCGATCCCGCCAGTGTTTACGGCGTTCTTTGCCTGTACCTTTAGTGTTAGTTGATCGCTGTGTCATGAACCCGCCCTCCTTATCTCAATGTTGCAAAAAACAATGGAGACACGCCGATCCACCATGACCAGCAGCCTTTTAGAAGATACTACGAAACCACGAAGTGCTAGTCGATACTTTTAGCGCACAGAAGTCAAGATAATCGTTATTGAACTTACTTATACCCATGCAATAGAAAACGCACCGGCCCCCCTGAAGGGGTGTAATAAATTTTGAACCTTACGCAGGAAAATACAGGCTAATGCTGTATTTCTTCCTTTGCGGCTGCATTATTAAGAGATTCAAGCCGGTTATTTAAAATCATATAATCTCCACCTGTCTGGAATCTGACAACGGAAAAGCCGTGATTACTAACACGTTTAATTTCAACAACCTGACCTGTACTGGCTATCTTTGCCTTTGCGCCCTTGATAAGACATTTTGCATTCATCTTGATCACCCCATTCATTTACTATTGTTTTTGTCGTTATAAGTTATAGCACATATCTTAAAAAAAACTTATAAACATGTTATAACAACATGATATCTTTCACTTAAGCCCTATAATAATTCTCAAATAAATCATCAGTCAAGTCTCGAAACGAACTAACGACTGCTACCATTTTGTAGATTGGTATTTCAGCACCCAGCCCACCCGCCGAGCGTTATGCACAACACCCAATGAAAAATTCGCTACAATCCATGCCTGACACGACTATTATAAACAAAATTATGGGAAGATACAGGCCACCGCAACCAGTCAGCTCCAAATACATCACTGCACAGGGACACCGGCACCTTAGCGAAGAGCATGATTACCTGTGGAAAAAGAAACGTCCGGCAGTCACCCGCATACTTTCTGCGGCCGCCGCTGAAGGTGACCGCTCGGAAAATGCAGAATACATCTATCGTAAAAAAGAGCTGCGCGAAATTGATGCGCGCATTCGCTTTTTACGTAACCGTCTCGACAACATGGTTATTGTTGATCGTATTCCTGACAATACGGATAAAATTTTTTTTGGTGCCTGGGTAACCATTGAAAACAGTGATGGTGGTATACACACCTACCGCATTGTCGGCCCGGACGAAACAGATGCCCGACGTGGTTTTATCAGCATGGACTCTCCTATGGGTAAAACACTGTTGGGTAAATCACTGGACCATGAGTTCAGCCTGTCGGTGAAAACAAAAGAGGGTAAAAGCACCAGCCGGTACATTATTATCGATATACAATACCAGCCTGTAACCGAATAATATCAATCCCGGGTATCGCCTGATGGAAGCAGAAAAACCTCATTATGGAGGCTTTTCTGCTAATCAACCCAACATCTAACGCCGTGCAGGAGCCTGCTGCGGCGCGGCTGAACCATAACCATACGGGGCAGGACCATAGCCATAAGGAGCTGGCCTGCCATAGCCATAACCCGGACCACCGTAACCTGGGCCACCATAGCCATAGCCCGGACTACCGTAACCTGGGCCACCATAACCATAGCCCGGACCGCCGTAACCGGAGCCACCATGACCATAGCCTGGACCACCGTAGCCATAACCCGGTCCATTGTAATCATTATCACTAAACTGGTTATCCATTTCCCGAACCCAGTAACGCGGATCCCATTCATCATAGGGGTTCCAGCCATTACTCCAGCCATTACCCCCACCAGGGCCCCAGTTATTATTACCAAACCAGGAAGCCTGACTGGACGCTGTAAATAACAACACTGTAATGGTCACTATACTTAATACTATTTTTTTCATCATTTTTCTCCATATATTACACTACCCGCTATATCCCGAAGCTGCCTCCAGACACCAAAGACTACTTCCGTCCAGCATCCATTCTATGATAGGTCCATCTACATCTCAATGATACATGTCAAGAGTCAAGGAATATACGATGTGCATCTGCAATAGCAAATAACTCCCTGAACAGAAGTGCTGGCTCATAAGGGCATCCTCTATTAATCAGCGCCGCTGATATTTCGCTGAACAAATTCACGCAAAAACAAAAGTGGCTTTGCTCCACTGAAGCGATCTACCTCTTTACCGTGGATAAACAGAATAATGGTGGGAAAACCACGCACCTGATACTGACCGGCCAGCTTCATATTTTCGCCATCGTCAACTTCCACCTTCGCAAGTTTGAGTCCACCCGCATATTCCCCAACCAGTTCTTTTAGTAACGGCGCAATGACCAGGCAGGGGGAACACCACTCTGCCCATAAATCAACAATTACCGGTTGCTGTTTTGATGACTCTATTACCTGAGTATCAAAAGTTTCCAGATTTACATCAATTATTGACGGCATCTTTATAAGGGCTCTCTTATGGTTGGTCTAATGTGTGGTATATTATACCGCTCAATATAAAATTTAGGGGGCCACCTGATGAACCAGATAGTTCCTCAAATGCGTCATCAACTACTTATCCAATCATAACCTGACACGCAGAGAATTAATGAATATAATTACCGTTGAACACCATGTAACTCCGGCTAAACTTGATGTTTTATTTGTTGAAGACTGGCCAATCTGGTCTAAAGATATTACAGAATTCGAGTGGACTTACGAGCAAAAAGAAACCTGTTATATTGTTGAAGGCAAGGCTATTATCACCACCGAGGACGGGGAGAGCCTAACCATTGAAAGCGGTGATATGGTATTTTTTCCGCAGGGACTAAAATGCGTGTGGAAGATAATTGAACCTGTAGAAAAACATTATAAACTGGGATAAAACACCGCACTTACTAAGGGGAACAACGGTCCAAACATCATTCGTTTTATGAATTAGAGAGAGACATTATGGCTCTGTGGGAACAAATTATAATTACAGCACTGGGGTTGCTGGTTCTTTTTATCTTCTTTCCCGGCATTAAAACAATTATGCAGCGCAGCAAAGAGGCAAAAGAGAAGCACTGGGGAACGGTTATCTTACTCAGCCTTATTTTGATCGCTTTTGTTATGCTACTAATTAGCACTGTTTAATCTTTTTCGGGTTACACCCTTATAGCTTACTGTGTAACCTACAGATGCAAATTATTCACGCCTGCCTGATTTTAAACCCCGCCGACTTACTACAGGTTATTTATTAGCTGCTAACCTGAACATCTCATGGTAATACAAAATTAATGTCACAGCATTTCTTTGCTACCAGTGAAACATTCGCATTAGCAGCAAGCCTCAGCTAACACTAATCAGTTCAACTTTGAAGGTAAGTGTCGCACCCGGTGGAATCACCCCGCCAGCACCACGTTCGCCATAACCCATTTCTGGGGGAACGGTTAATTTACGCAGACCACCCACTTTCATTCCCGCAACACCCTGATCCCAGCCGGAAATAACCTGACCGGCTCCCAGTTTAAAGCGGAAGGTTTCATTGCGATTATGGCTTGAATCAAACTCGCTACCATCCACCAGCCAGCCAGTATAATGAACTTCTACCGTCTGCCCGGCAACGGCTTCATCACCTTCCCCAACTATCTGATCTTCAATTTCCAGATCGGCCATACATTACCCCGTATAAATAAATAGCCCCGCCACAGATGGACAGGGCATAAAAAACAGACCTCAATTTATTACGACTTCACACCTTTGTGTAACATAATAAACAGGAACGATTCTTAATATTTCTCAACCATTTTTTCTAGTGCAATCGGTGTAATCTTTGCAGCATTACCGGCACTACCAAAGGCTTCATAGCGTGCCACACAAATTTCTTTCATCCCTTTTGTTGCTTCTTTCAGAAACTTGCGCGGATCAAAGTTTGCTGGATTTTCCTGTAAATGTTTGCGAACAGCACCCGTTGAAGCCATACGCAAGTCGGTGTCGATATTAACTTTACGGACACCGTTTTTAATTCCTTCAACTATTTCATTCACTGGCACGCCATAGGTCTGCCCCATATCACCACCGTAGGAATTAATAATTTTCAGCCATTCCTGAGGCACAGAAGATGAACCATGCATAACTAAATGGGTATTCGGAATACGCGCATGAATTTCTTTGATACGATCAATACGCAAAATTTCGCTATCGGGCTCTTTAGTAAACTTGTAGGCCCCATGTGAGGTTCCAATGGCAATAGCCAATGCATCCACCCCGGTTTTTTCTACAAAATCCGCCGCTTCCTCAACACCAGTCAGCAACTGATCCATATCCAGTTTACCTTCCGCACCGTGGCCATCTTCCTCACCCATTTCACCAGTTTCCAGTGAACCCAGACAACCCAGTTCACCTTCAACTGAAACGCCACCAGCGTGAGCCATTTTGACAACTTCACATGTCACTTCAATATTATATTCAAAGCTGGATGGTGTTTTCATGTCGGCCATCAGGGAACCATCCATCATTACCGAACTAAAGCCGGACTGAATCGAACGTAGACATACCGCTGGTTCGGAACCATGATCCTGATGCATTACCACAGGAATATGTGGGTACATTTCTATCGCCGCACTAATCAGGTGGCGCAGAAACGGTTCACCGGCATAAGACCGTGCGCCAGCAGAACCCTGCATAATAACCGGACTGCCAGTTTCATCAGCCGCCATCATAATGGCATGTACCTGTTCCATATTATTAACATTAAATGCTGGCATGCCATAGTTATTTTCTGCGGCATGATCCAGTAACTGTCTCATTGAAATTAAAGCCATGTGAGCTCTCCTTTATTAAATAAAATAATTATATACATAACGAATAAAAATATAACGCGTAAAAGTTATTACTTCACCGTAACAATCCTCATGCTATTACTGCCACCACCCTGATCACCGAGTAAATCACCACGGGTAATAATAATTCTGTCCCCTGATTTGGCAATTTTTCGGCTTTTGAGTAATTCAAGCACGCCATCGGTAACATGATGGATGCCAATTTTGTCAAACTCGACACTGACGGGATAGACACCACGATACAGCGTCACCTTACGCAGGGTTCCTCGGCGGCGGGTCAGTGCAAAAATAGGAATACCTGAACTGATACGCGACATCCATAAAACTGTCGCACCGGACTCGGTTAGAGAAGCAATGGCATCTGTCCTGACATGATTCGCCGTGTACATTGTAGCCATTGCAATCGCTTCATCAACTCTACCAAAAGTAAGGTCAACCCGATGATCTGACACCATTGCAACAGACTGCCTTTCGGCATGCTCACAAATCCTGCCCATTGCCCGAATGACTTTCGCCGGGTACTTCCCTACTGCCGTTTCGCCGGAAAGCATTACGGCATCAGTACCATCTAAAACAGCATTGGCCACATCAAAAACTTCAGCACGGGTTGGCGTTGGATTTTCAATCATCGACTCCATCATCTGGGTTGCCGTAATCACTACGCGATTACGGCTTCTTGCGTTTTTAATCAGGCTCTTTTGCAGGGCGGGTAATTCTGCATCACCCATTTCAACACCCAGGTCACCTCGTGCAACCATAATAACGTCTGACGCATCAATAATTTCATTAATATTTTTGATGGCTTCGGCGCGTTCTATTTTAGTAACGATACTGGCCTCACCACCCGCCTCATGCACCAGTTTCCGGCAGTTATGCACATCTTCCGCCGTGCGGGCAAATGACAGTGCAATATAATCAACCTCCATTGCCACCGCGGCCTTTAAATCACTTCTGTCTTTATCTGTTAGCGCCGGTGCAGATAAACCACCACCTTTAAGGTTAATTCCCTTGTTATTGGATAACACACTGGTATAAACAACCGTACAATGTATCTCTGTGCCTTCTATTTTTTCAACAACCAGCTCTACCCGACCATCATCCAGCAACAGCACATTACCGGATTTAACATCATGCGGCAGATCTTTATACGTTATCCCCACGCGCTCCTGTGTGCCGGCACCCACTTCCATGCTGGCATCGAGAATAAAAGTCTCCCCTCTGATTAGCTGAACCGCTCCATCCTTAAACCGGTGCGTGCGTATTTTTGGCCCCTGCAAATCGGCGAGGATACCGACAATACGCCCTATCTTTTCACTACACTGTCGGATTATTTCTACGCGGTGTTTCTGCTCTTCATGCGTACCATGAGAAAAGTTCAGGCGAAACACATCCACACCCGAACGAATCAACTCCATGATAACTTCTGATGAGCTGGACCCCGGGCCTAATGTGGCAACAATTTTTGTTCTGCGCATATAATATTTGTTAATTAACCAATCTACTTTCAGGAATATCTCACCTTGAATAAACAAAAGTAGAAACGGAGCCATCATGCCCCGTTTCTACTTACTGTACTGCACGTTTTTCCAGCATTTCAACGGCGGGTAATTTTTTGCCTTCGAGAAATTCAAGAAAAGCACCACCACCAGTTGAAATATATGAGACCCGGTCGGCAATGCCATATTTATCGACCGCTGCAAGTGTATCACCACCGCCCGCTATGGAAAAGGCGTTAGACTCGGCAATAGCCAGTGCAATGGATTTTGTGCCTTCACCGAACTGGTCAAACTCAAAGACACCAACAGGACCATTCCAGACGATAGTACCCGCATTTTTCAGCACTTCAGCCAGCTGCCTGGCGCTTTCCGGGCCAATATCAAAAATCATATCATCATCGGCAACATCTTCCACTTTTTTCAGCGTGGCTGCTGCGCTTTCAGCAAATTCTTTTGCACAAACCACATCGGTCGGTACCGGGATTGAACCATTGTTCGCCTCGGCTGCTGCGGTGAGTTTTTTAGCTGTATCAACCAGATCTGCTTCGTATAATGATTTACCAACATTATAACCGGAAGCTGCAATAAAGGTATTAGCAATACCACCTCCCACGATTAACTGGTCGACAATTTTTGACAGTGACTCAAGCACCGTCAGTTTTGTTGATACTTTTGAGCCACCAACAATAGCTACCACCGGCCTGGCCGGATTATCCAGCGCCTTACCCAGCGCATCTAACTCGCCCGCCAGCAGTGGACCCGCACAGGCTACTGGTGCGTACTGACCAGCACCATGTGTTGATGCCTGTGCACGATGCGCTGTACCAAATGCATCCATGACATAAACATCACATAATGCCGCATATTTTTTTGACAGCACGTCATCATTTTTCTTTTCACCGACATTAAAACGGACATTCTCCAGTAATACGACTTCACCACTTTCAAGTGATGGTATTTTGTCCAGATAATCCTTAATCAATCTGACTTCACTGCCGAGTAATTCAGATAGATGTGTTGCCACAGGCTGCAATGAAAATTCCTCTGCTACTTCACCTTCAGTTGGGCGACCCAGATGTGACATCAACATTACTTTTGCACCGGCCCTGACACATAATTCGATTGTTGGTAAAGAGGCACGAATCCGCTTATCACTGCTTACCTTACCGTCTTTAATGGGTACATTTAAATCCTGGCGTATTAAGACACGCTTACCGGCCAGATCCAGATCAGCCATTTTAATAACAGACATGGGAGAACTCCTGAAATTTTATTAAAATTTTAAAAATATGTTTTGTTAAATGTCAGTATTCGTACTCACTTAACAAAACATACTGATTATTCGCCGAGCCGGACAATAAAAATCAGCCCGGCGAATAAAAACAGCTAATATTCTTTACTATCGCAGACAGTTTTCTACAAAAACACCGCTACGACAAAGAGCTTAAAAAATATTAATTTGCAGCAACATGCTCAACAAAACGAAGCATGTTACAGGTATAACCGTATTCGTTGTCATACCATGCAACAACTTTAACGAAGGTATCATCTAATGCAATCCCTGCACCAGCGTCAAAAGTCGATGAAAAACTAACACCGCGGAAATCAGTAGAAACAACTTTTTCATCGGTATAAGCCAGTGTCCGGCTCATATCACCACTTTGTGATGCGTCTTTCATTGCTGCACAGATTTCTTCATAGGATGCACCCTTATCCAGCTCAACAGTCAGATCAACAACGGATACATCAGAAGCCGGAATACGGAAAGCCATGCCAGTTAATTTACCATTCAACTCAGGAAGAACAACACCCACTGCTTTTGCCGCACCCGTTGATGAAGGAATAATATTTTCCAGAATACCACGACCACCACGCCAGTCTTTCTGGGATGGGCCATCAACTGTTTTCTGTGTTGCGGTTGCAGCATGCACGGTTGTCATTAGACCACGATTGATACCCCAGTTATCATTCAATACTTTAGCTACCGGTGCCAGACAGTTCGTTGTACAGGAAGCAGCAGAAACAATTGCCTGACCAGCATAAGTTTTATGGTTAACGCCATAGACAAACATCGGCGTACCGTCTTTAGAGGGTGCAGATTGAACAACTTTTTTTGCACCCGCATCAATATGTTTCTGACAGCTTTCTTCGGTCAGAAAGAAACCGGTTGAATCAATCACGATATCTGCATCAACATCGCCCCATTTCAGATCGACAGGATCACGTTCCGCCGTTAAGCGGATTTTTTTACCGTTGACGATCATAGCGCCGTCTTCCGCTTCAACCGTACCGTTAAAACGACCATGAACAGAATCGTATTTCAGCATGTATGCAAGATAATCGGCATCCAGCAAATCGTTAATACCGACAATTTCTATATCATCAAACTCATTGTATACCGCACGAAAAATCATACGACCAATACGGCCAAAACCATTAATACCGACTTTAATAGCCATTTTTATATCTCCTGAATATTTATTAAATTATTAAAAAAAACAAAACTATTGGTTGCTCACGAAAAAGGCAAAATACACAAACTGAAATTTTTTATTTTACCTTTGCGCGTTTTGCCTTTTTCGCAGACTAAATGTCTATGCCGTTTAAAAATGCCTACCCGGCACTATTTACGGCCTTCACTACTTTCTCAACCGTAAAACCAAAATACTCGAACAACTGATTAGCTGGTGCCGACTCACCAAAACGGTCGATACCAACTACAACACCTTCACTACCAACATACTTGTACCAGCCATCGGTAACGGCTGCTTCAACTGCAACACGTGCGCGTACTGATGAAGGTAATACAGATTCTTTATAGACATCGTCCTGCGCGTCAAACACATTAGTTGACGGCATTGATACAATACGTATCTTTTTATCACTCATCTGCTCGGCTGCACTCACAGCAAGACCGATTTCGGAACCGGTAGCAATAATAATTGCATCAGGTGTACCGTCACAGTCTTTCAGCACATACCCGCCTTTTTTAATTGCTGCAATCTGTTCATCTGTGCGTGTTTGATGTGGCAAGCCCTGACGTGAGAATATCAGGCAGGACGGACCATCCTTTCTTTCAATTGCCTGTTGCCAGCATATAGCACTTTCCACCGTATCACAGGGACGCCACACATTCATATTTGGAATCATGCGTAATGTCGGAATCTGTTCAACTGCCTGATGAGTAGGTCCATCTTCACCCAGACCAATCGAGTCGTGTGTATAAACAAAAATACTTGGCACCTTCATCAGTGCAGCCATACGCAATGCATTACGCGCATACTCGGAGAACATCAGGAAGGTCGCGCCGAAGGGTATAAAGCCACCATGCAGGACAATACCATTCATCATTGCCGACATACCAAATTCACGTACACCATAGTTGATGTAGTTGCTATCAGGATTTTCAGCACGCATCGGTTTATAACCTGACCATTCTGTCAGATTGGAACAGCCAAGATCTGCTGAACCGCCAAAAATTTCGGGTAATGCAGCGGCATAAGCCTCGATAGAAGCCAGTGATGCCTGACGGGTTGCTTTGGATTCTGCCTTTTCATTACATTGTGCGATATAGGCGGCTGATTTTTCAGCCCAGTCAGCAGGTAATTCACCTGAAGTGCGGCGCTCATATTCTGCGGCCAGTTCAGGGTGAGCTGCTTTATATGCGGCAAATTTTTCATTCCAGGCAGCTTCTGCTGCTGCACCCTTATCTTTGGCATTCCAGCCGGCATAAATATCATCGGGAATTTCAAATGATGCATATTTCCAGCCCAGCGCCTCCTTTGTCAGGGCAATTTCATCTTCACCCAGTGGTGCACCGTGGCAGGAGTGGGAACCTGCTTTATTCGGCGAACCAAAACCAATAATCGTCTTACAGCAAATCATACTCGGTCTGTCCGTCACCGATTTTGCCTCCTCAATTGCTTTTTCAAGCGCAACCGGATCATGACCATCAACACCAGCGACAACATGCCAGCCGTAGGCATCAAAGCGTTTCGGGGTATCATCTTTGAACCAGCCTTTAACTTCACCATCAATCGAAATACCGTTATCGTCCCAGAATGCGATCAACTTACCCAGACCCAGCGTACCCGCCAGTGAGCAGGCTTCGTGTGAAATACCTTCCATTAAACAACCATCACCAAGGAACACATAGGTATGATGATCAACAATTTTATGACTTTCACGATTAAACTGTGCCGCCAGTGCGCGTTCTGCCACGGCCATACCAACACCATTGGTAATCCCCTGCCCTAGCGGACCGGTGGTAGTCTCAACCCCTGGAGCATAACCATATTCCGGATGTCCCGGTGTTTTAGAGTGAAGCTGGCGGAAGTTTTTCAGATCATCCATTGACAGATCGTAACCAGTCAAATGCAGTAATGAGTAGATCAACATGGAGCCATGGCCATTGGAAAGGATAAATCGGTCACGATCCGTCCATTTTGGATTAGAAGGATTGTGCTTCATGTGGCCGTTCCACAATACTTCGGCAATGTCAGCCATACCCATGGGCGCACCCGGATGACCAGAATTGGCTTTTTGTACTGCGTCCATGCTCAGGGCACGAATGGCATTTGCTAGGTCTTTACGTGAAGGCATAGTGCTCTCCGGTTAAGTTTTAAAACGGGTTGAAACGGTATATTATGGTTACCATAGCGGACATAAGACTGTTCGCGAAGCAACAGAAATTCTTCTGGATTCGGCGGGTAAGATAGCCCGTATGGCTCCAGCCCCCACACACCCCAGATCATCAAAAGCGGCGTATTTTCCCTCAATTCATACTAATGAGCAAGCGCGCTGTTTTTTCAGCACCCTCAATCACTTCAGGATTCCTGCTTCCATTTTATCGAACAGCCCATACTCGGAATCTGATTTTCTGGCCCATGACCGGTCTGCGCCACCTGTTTCATGGCATTAAACAGGTCACGTTCTACCCCTTCGGCAGCCGTTTCTTTCCGGCTCGCATCCAGGCGACCACGGTACTGTAACTGCATCGCCTGATTGTAACCAAAAAAATCCGGGGTACAGACTGCACCAAAAGAGCGTGCAATATCTTGCGTTTCGTCAAGTAAATAAGGAAAAGGGTACGCAAACTCTCGGGCGATGACCTGCATATTCTCAAATGAATCCTCTTCATATTCTGCCGGATCATTTGACATAATTGCCACACTATTTATGCCATAACCCATTAACTCGGTGGTATCACGCACAATTCGCTCACGAATAGCCTTCACATAAGGACAGTGATTACAGATAAACATAACCAGCAACCCCTTCTCGCCACAAGCCGTTTCCGGCGTCCAGATTTTACCGTCCACTCCCGGCAGGGAAAAAGACTCGATGGGATGACCAAACTCACACACTGGGGTTTCAAGAGAGACCATGACAATACTCCGATTGCAAAACCTGTATAGTAACAAGGTCTCACAAGGATTTTTCAACATTTTATTGCGGCCTTCTTAATTCCAGCACCACATATTCATACCTTGAAGCTTACATTGTGGAGAAAATCATGCCAACTCCGTAGCCTGTTCCAGATAATTCCCGCCTTGAATAAATGGAAAATACCACCATAAACTGGTAATATGGTCGATTCGATGAAATTTAGCATTAGCGGGTAATTCTATGTCAGCTCCATTAATGGAACAGGATAAAAAATCACGTCTCAAATCCCTCATTGCCAAAGGCAAAGAACAGGGCTACCTGACCTATGCCGAAGTAAACGATCACCTGCCTGAGGGAATTGTTGATCCCTCTCAAATTGAAGACATCATCAATACCATCAATGATATGGGCATAAAGGTATGCGAAACGGCACCCGATGCAGAATCACTGGTATTAACAGACAATTCCATTGCCGAAACGGATGACGAAACCACCGAAGAAGCCGTTGCTGTACTGTCTTCCATCGAAACAGAGCTTGGCCGCACCACCGACCCGGTACGTATGTATATGCGCGAAATGGGTAGCGTCGAACTGCTTACCCGTGAAGGTGAAATTGAAATTGCCAAGCGCATCGAAGAAGGCCTGAAGCAGGTATTACATGCACTTTCCACTAACCCGAATACCGTTGGCAAAAGCCTGCATATCTGGGAACGGGTTCAGGCTGGTGACACCCGTCTGAATGAACTAATTGTTGATTTCCACAAAAGTGACGAGGAACTCGACCGAATGGCGGAAGAAGCACTGGAGCGTGCCGCCAAAGAAGCAGAGCTGGCCGCTGCCGGTAAATCCACACCAAAAGAAGAGGTTGTTGAAACCGGACCGGATATTGAAAAGGTAAAAAAGATTTTCACCAAAATCAAACGTGCGCATACACGCTGCCTGAGCATAATTGATAACAAGAACAGCACGCCTGCCGAGATAGAAAAAGCACGCACTTCCATGTCCGCCGCCTTTCTTGAATTCAAATATCCACCATTGCTGGTCAGCAAATTGACCAGAGACTTACATATCGCGATTAACAAGGTTCGTCGGCTGGAGCGTCACATTCTGGATCTGGCTGTAAACCGCGCCCATATGCCGCGCAAAATTATGATTACCACCTTCCCGCGGAATGAGGTTAACCCCCAGTGGGTAGACCCGTACTGCGAGGGACACGAGTATTCTGAAAAGCTGGTCGAGCTAGCACCGGAAATAAAAATTACCCAGCAGAAATTACGGGTGATGGAAACTGAACATAAACTGACGATTGCCAATATCAAGGAAATTAACCGGAAAATGTCAATCGGAGAAGCCAAAGCACGACGCGCAAAAAAGGAAATGGTCGAAGCCAACCTGCGCCTGGTTATCTCCATTGCCAAAAAATATACCAATCGCGGCCTGCAATTCCTCGATCTGATTCAGGAAGGCAATATCGGCCTGATGAAAGCCGTCGATAAATTCGAATACCGCCGCGGCTACAAATTCTCCACCTATGCAACCTGGTGGATCCGCCAGGCCATTACCCGCTCCATCGCCGACCAGGCGCGTACCATTCGTATTCCAGTTCATATGATTGAAACCATCAACAAACTCAATCGTATCTTCCGCCAGATGCTACAGGAAATGGGACGCGAACCGACACCGGAAGAGCTGGCAGAAAAAATGGAAATGCCGGAAGACAAAGTTCGTAAGGTGCTGAAAATTGCCAAGGAACCCATTTCTATGGAAACCCCAATTGGCGACGATGAAGATTCACACCTGGGCGACTTTATCGAAGACACTAATATACTGGCTCCGATGGAATCGGCCACCAGCGAATCATTACGCGAATCAACGCGCGAAATACTGACCACACTCACTGCACGTGAATCAAAAGTTTTATGCATGCGCTTTGGTATCGACATGAACACCGACCATACTCTGGAAGAAGTTGGCAAACAGTTTGATGTTACCCGCGAACGTATCCGTCAGATAGAAGCCAAAGCATTACGCAAACTGCGCCATCCCAGCCGCGCGGAAAACCTGCGCAGCTTCCTTAACGAAAACGAAGGGCAATAGCCAAATAGAGAACAATTTAGGACTGGCATCCTTCGCAAACATCGTTAAAATACGCCCACCCATAAATTAAGGGCCTGTAGCTCAGTTGGTTAGAGCATCCGACTCATAATCGGCAGGTCGAAGGTTCAAGTCCTTCCAGGCCCACCATTTATTTCCCTTCTCGGCGTTGCCGATTCCCGATAAAAACTTTCCTTGTGATAGTGAAAAGCCACGCTTAATGCGGGCTACAGCCGTGATTGGTTAACCCGCACCATTTGAGTTAGGTGTTCCTAACTTGATAGCTTCTGATCCGTCCCTGTGCTTTGCATCGGTACTCTAACCTTATGGGGTTTCCACTTCGGCGTCTCCCTTAACATCAAAACGACAGGTTCTCATGTTCCGCACTAAAGCCTGTAATGTGGTCATGCCCCCTTTATGCCGACTGCCACCTTGTCTGTAATCCAGTTAACATCAAGACTTATCCCGGACTTACACTCAGAGGCCGGTTTTGACAGTGTCAGGTTTCCATTTCGACACTTCATCGAGGGTTCACTTTCGTTCATCTCCACAGAACACACATGACAGTTTATAACTGCCTTTTCCCTAATCGCTCACGACCGGTACTCTTTACACAAGCCGCATAGGGTAGTTTGATTTCAGTATCTGGTTACCGAAACCGAGAGGCCTTCTCTCATCTTTAATACAGCATGAATGTCTCACAACATTCTTCATGACACACGAGCGAAGCG
>VAPF01081531.1_pt1 | contig 23953 bp, 22 predicted proteins | sample 3393931 | NCBI WGS metagenome assembly VAPF01 (sample SAMN08290437, study PRJNA428436) | hydrothermal vent metagenome | isolation source: Deep-sea hydrothermal vent chimney | place: Atlantic Ocean: South-mid Altantic Ridge | depth 2773 m m | reverse complement strand
CTGCGTTGCGAGCCTTGAGAATGGAATAACCATTCCACTGCGGCTCACGCCTTGCAGCTACATGCTTCAGGTCACGCAGAGGACATAAGCAATTAATAGAGGTGCCCTTAAATAACAAACTGAAATTTATTGATTAGGAAACAAGGTGAAACAAACCATAGCCATTGTCGAAGATGATGCCGATCAGCGGAGTTATTATGCAGAGGCCCTGCGTGCGCATGACTATAATGTGCAGGAATATGAAGACCGGCAACAGGCCATCACTGCATTTGAAACAACTTTGCCCGACCTGGCGATACTTGATATTGCGCTCAAGTCGGAAGTCGGTGGTGGTTATGAGATATGTCGTTATCTTAAACAGCGTGATGTCCGTTTACCGATTGTTTTTCTCACCAGTCGCGGTGATGAGCTGGACAAAATTTATGGTCTGCAGTTAGGTGCCTGGGATTATCAGACCAAACCGGTTTCGCTGGAATATTTAATTGTACGTATCGAATCTTTTTTTCAGATCAAACAATTAAACCTGGACGCGAATAATGCAGATTCGAATAAAGCTCATAATAAAACAATCGGTGATCTCGCCATCAACCTTAAATCGATGCAGTGTTTCTGGAAAGAAAAAGAAATTAATTTAACGCCGACCGAGTTTTCGATACTGGCTGCCATGGTCGAAGCGAACCAAGCGGTTTGTGTTGATGTCCTGATAAAAGCTACGCGTCAGGGCGTGGTCGAAGATAACACCATTAATACACATATCTTGCACATTCGAAAAAAATTCAAAAAAGTCGATGCTGATTTCCAGTGTATAAAAACCCGCTACGGTTTTGGTTACCAGTGGTTGTGTGAATGAAATTAGGCACACGGTTACTGGTTTTTAGTTCGGTTTTTTTAGTGATGCTGCCCTGGTTTGGTTATCACTTTATCGAAAAGATCGAATCATCTCTGCTGCAGGGGCAGGAAGAAGCGCAGTCGATGGCAGCGTCTGCTATCGCTACGGTACTCAATGGTTATACCGGCCTGTTCGATACTGACGAACACGCATTGTATGTCTATCCGTTTAAGCAGAGTGTCAATATCGATGCCTATGCTGAGGACTGGCAGCCGCTCAAAGAACAGTTTAGCTCGTACGGTGATGGCGCTTTTTCGTTATTACTGGCGAATGATTCACAACATCTTTATATCTATCTGCAGGTACGTGATGAAAATATTATTTATCGTAATCCACGTTACGCCTCGCTGGATTCCAGCGATCATATCAGGCTTGAATACATCGATGCGAACAATCAACGTCACCGCCTGGTGATCCTTACTGCAGGACAGGGTAGTGTCAGCGTTTATGAAGTAAAGCAAGACTGGACGAGCTGGATAAGTGGCAAACATGTCAACGCGGTTTATGGTGTATTGCGTGAAACCGCGAGCGGTTATGATGTTGAAATGCGGCTACCTGAAAAATGGCTGGAACCCAATCGTCGTCTGTCATTAAGCATTGTCAATGTGTTCAGTGAAAATGAGCGAAATGTAGAAAGCATCGTTTCTACGCACACGCTGAATAATAATACGGATAATAATATATTAAACCCGCTGCTGTTCCAGTCCTCTGAAATCACCACCGTGCTGAAAAATCTGAGTGAGTCTGATTCGCGAATCTGTGTCATCGATAAATACCGCCGGGTTCGCGCCGTTATCGGTGGTCAGGCATTACATGCTTCGCTGTGTCACGCTATTGATAAAGTGAGTGCCTCACTGGTTAATAAAGTACTGCGCGGAGAGAGTCAGGTAAAACGTATTGACGAACAAGGAGAGACGCTTATCGTTGCTGCACGTCCGGTGTTTGATGGCGATGAAGTGATCGGTGCGGTGCTGGTCAGCAAAAACAGTCGGCAGATTCTTTCCCGGCAGCGTGATACTTTAAACAATGTGATGCTGGCAACGTTGGCTATCTTTTTTCTGGTTTTCATCAGCCTGCTTTTTTTCAGTTCATGGCTGACCTTTCGTATCAATCGACTGAAAAATCAAACAACATCGCTGATCGATGACAGTGGTCGTTTTATAAATCATGTTGCATTGTCTGACTGCGGGCACGGTGATGAGATTGGTGAATTAGCCCGTAGTTTTTCATCGCTGCTTGGCAAGCTGAACAGTTATACCTGTTTTCTGGAAACGGTGCCGCGCATGCTGCGTCATGAAATACTGAATCCGGTGAACACCATCAGCATGTCGCTACAAAATATACAGCAGAAAAATGACTCAGCCGATATCGCCACTGCCAGTAACGCGATCAAACAGTTACAGGTGATTGTGTCGAGTCTGACCGAAGCAGCGAATATCGATGAAGCACTGCAGCAGGATGAAGTTGAAGTTATCGATATCGCTGCCTTGCTTGTCGAATATGTCAGTAACTCACAGCTTAAACACGTTGAGGCAAAGCTGCGTTATTATGGTGAAGAAAAAGGGGTTTATGTGCGCGCTAATGATATTCGTATTGTTCAGCTACTGGATAAATTAAAAGACAATGCGCTGGATTTTTCTTCTCCCGATACGGAAATATCATTTCAACTTGATACAAATCAGCATCGGCAGCTTGTAATTAGCGTAAAAAATGAAGGCGAAAATATTCCGCAGGCGCAGCTGGACAGTCTGTTCCAGGGAATGATTTCACATCGATCCGTTAAAACAGCGACGCCCCATCTCGGTATCGGTTTATACGTGGCATTTCAGATTGCACAGTTTCATCACGGGCAATTAAAAATAGCTAATCGTGGGGATAAACAAGGTGTGGTAGTTAGTTTAATATTAGCTGCCATAGATAATTAATCAGTCTGCGACAAGCAGCCAGGAGTAGTGAAGCCATGAATGATAAGACTGTGAATAATAAAAGCTGGGTGCCGATAAAAATTGCCATATTGACTGTTTCTGACAGCCGCACTGAGGTCGACGACACGTCCGGTGATGCGCTAGTTGAACGCCTGACACAGGCGAACCATACCCTGGTCGAGAAATGTATTTTGCCGGATAACAAATATAAAATTCGCGCTGCCGTATCACAATGGATTGCGGATGAAAACGTTGAAGTGGTAATCACAACGGGCGGCACCGGACTGACTGGTCGCGATATTACGCCGGAAGCAGTTGAACCCTTATTCGATAAAGTGATCGAAGGCGTCGGCGAACTGTTTCGCTGGGTTTCTTATCAGGAGATTGGTACCTCGACGATTGCATCGCGTTGTGTTGGCGGACTGGCGAACGGTACTTTCATTTTTTGTCTGCCGGGTTCTACCGGTGCCTGTCGTACCGGTTGGGATAAAGTGATCGCGCCGCAGCTGGATTGTAATACGAAGCCGTGTAATATCGTGGCACTAATGCCGAGACTGCTTGAAAAATAATAATAGTAGGCCTGCATAAGGAACGTTGCAGGCGTGTTTAAGTTTTTGCCGGCAACGCTATCGCTTATGACGGCCTACTTGTGAGTGATTTTAATGAACAAAAATACTATTCCCGTTGATTGTTGTGCCTCGCCCGGATTGGTCAGTGTTGAACAGGCGATAGAAAAAATCCTGTCACAGGCTGTCCCTGTCGAGGATACTGAAAACGTCAACATTCTTGATGCCTTAAACCGGGTGCTGGCCGAAGACCTGCATTCAACGATTGACGTACCTGGTTATGATAACAGCGCAATGGATGGTTATGCAGTTCGCAGTGAAGACTGTCAGTCAGATGCGAATGAATTACCGGTATCACAGCGTATCGCCGCCGGTCAGGTTGGTTTGCCTCTTGAATCTGGTACTGCGGCACGTATCTTTACCGGCGCGCCGGTGCCGGAGGGTGCCGATGCTGTTGTCATGCAGGAGAGGTGTCAACAGGATGGTGACATGGTTGTTATCAATACCGTGGTTAAAGTCGGCAGCAATGTTCGGCGTGCGGGTGAAGATATAAAAAATGGCAGCGTGGTTTTACCGGCGGGCAAGCATTTACGTGCACAGGAACTGGGACTGCTGGCATCCGTGGGTCTGGCGGAATTCAAGGTTAAACGAAAACTAAAAGTCGCTATCTTTTTTACCGGTGATGAAATTGTAGCACCCGGTCAACCACTGGCTGCCGGACAGATCTATAATTCAAATCGTTATACGCTTCGTGGTTTATTGCAAAGTGTGGCTTGTAAAATCATCGACCTCGGTATCGTGCCTGATACTCTGGAAGCAACCGTTGATGTTTTAAAACAGGCAGCGGTCAGTGCAGACCTGGTGATTACCAGCGGTGGTGTTTCAGTCGGTGAAGAAGATTATGTCCGTATTGCGCTTGAGCAGTTGGGTGAACTTTCGATGTGGCGCATTGCGATGAAACCGGGTAAACCGGTAGCATTTGGTAAGGTTGATAACACCTTGTTTATGGGTTTGCCAGGCAATCCGGTTTCAGTGTTTGTGACTTTTTTATTATTCGCACGTGTGCTGATTCTGAAATTGCAGGGTGTGCAGGATGTTCTCGCGAAACCGGTTTCGGTAATTTCCGACTTTGACTGGCCAAAAATAAAACGCCAGGAATATCTACGCGTTCGGCTGCTGCAAAAAGACGGGCAAACGGTTGCGCAGGTTTATCCGCATCAGGGTTCTGGTGTGCTGTCTTCTGCGAGCTGGGCAGATGGTCTGGTCGAAGTGTCTGTTGAGAAGGAAATCAAAAAAGGTGACGCAGTTAATTATTTTTCGTTTGAAGGTCTGCTTTAAAAATAATTTTATTTAACAGTGTTTTCGTGTATCTCAATCGGTATGCGCCGTGCGCCAAAATCTCCGGCATTTTCATCAAATCGTCCTGCTAATGCGGCCGCACAATCAGGGCAGCATCCATCCTTGTCCAGCCGGTACTGTTTAATCTGATACCAGTCGCGTACGATTAACGGACTGTGGCAGTTTGCACAGAAGGTGGTATCACCTTCGATGTTATGCACGTTGCCGGTATAGACGTAATGCAATCCCTGTTCTATCGCGATATTTCTGGCACGTAGCAGTGTTGCTGGTGGTGTTGCGGGGATATCTGGCATTTTATGATCGGGATGAAAGGCGGTGAGATGTAAAGGTATGTCTGGCCCCAGTTCTTTTTTTATCCATTGACACATCGCTGTTAGTTCTTCGTCAGAATCATTTTTTCCGGGGATGAGCAGGGTGGTGATTTCGAACCAGACAGTTGTTTCATGTCGGAGATAGATTAAGGTGTCCAGTACCGGCTGTAAATGTGAGCCGGTTAGTTTGTAGTAAAACTCGTCGGTAAATGCTTTCAGATCGACATTGGCTGCATCGATCACGGAGAAAAAGTCACGGCGTGCTTCTTTGTGTATGTAAGCGGCGGTGACCGCGACGGTTTTGATGCCGCGTTGATGGCAGGCATCAGCAGTATCCATGGCGTATTCAGCGAAGATCACCGGGTCGTTATAGGTGAAGGCCACGCTTTTGCAATTGTTTTTTTCTGCGGCGATGGCGATGGCTTCGGGTGACGCCTGATCCATCAAGCGATCCATGTCCCGAGATTTGCTGATGTCCCAGTTCTGACAGAATTTACAGGCGAGGTTACAGCCGGCAGTGCCAAAAGACAGCACGCTGCTGCCGGGATAAAAATGGTTGAGCGGTTTTTTTTCGATGGGGTCGATGCAGAAACCGGAGGAACGCCCGTAAGTTGTAAGTATGATTTGATTTTTATCGCGCATGCGCACAAAACAGGCACCACGCTGACCTTCGTGTAATTTACAGTCACGCGGGCACAGATCACATTGTATACGACCATCGTCGATAACATGCCAGTAGCGAGCAGGGTGGTTTGAACCTTGTATCATAGTGTTTTATCCTCAGGTGATGATGCAAAATCACTTTCTTTCCATTTGCTCACCGTGTAACGATAAAGTTTTATTTCATCCGACCAGAAGTCTGACGCCAGTCCTGCTTTGTTTTTTAGATGTGTGATGAAATCTTTTCTGTCGGGTAGCTGTTGCCATACCTGTGGCAGGAACGTGCTGCGGTGTTGAGCATACTCGAGCAACAGGCCATCATCGCCGGGGCGTAATTGTGCCAGAGCGTCCGATTCATCTGAAAAACGCATCGGTTTCATGGTTGATAATAATGAGACTTCGATTTCGGTCGTCCCCAGTTCTTCACCTTGCAGTGGTGAGAAACGGCTATCGTGAAATGCGGCCGCGTTGGCATTATGTTTTATATCTTCCAGCAGTGAGCTGTGTGCTTCCAGTGTACCGATACAGCCACGCAACTGGCCTTTTTGCATCAATGTGACAAAACACGCGGCTTTTTGCTGAAGCCAGTGGTTATTCTGTTTAAGGTCTTCGATGGAAGCATGTGGCAGGCCAAGTGTTTCAGCGATGGCTGCGCGTGCGATTGATAATAAAATTTTCCCTTTATCGTGCGGCATCGTTTCTGTCCTCAGTAAAAGCGAAAGAAGCGTAACCGACGACGCGGTTTTTATCGCCAGCGGTGTCACCGGAATTTCGCAGATCAAGTAAATGTGGTTGCAGATGGTGGTGTTTCGCTGCCAGTAATAAGCCATTGATCGCTGTGCTGCCGCAGGCCTGTTCATGATTTAGTGTATGCTGCAAATTTAAAATATTTTTTACCGCCTGAGAATCAACCAGTTGTGCTGTTTGATAAGGAAGAAAATGTGACAGATCGGAACTGATGACAATCAGTGTTTCGGTATGACCCCACAAAACATCAAGCACCTCAGCTACTTCTGCCGGCGTAGCATCTCCGACAGCTAATGGTATCAGGGTGAAATTATCCAGTACTGTCTGCAGGAATGGCAGTTGTACTTCCAGGGAATGTTCGGGGGCATGAGCCTCGGGGCTGACAACCACCTGTGGCAGGTTTTCGATGGTTCCTGCGGCGGCGTGATCGATGGCAATGTCGCCTAATGGTGTGGTGAATATATCAACTCCTGGCAGTGCCAGACCGCGTACTGGAATATGATGCACCGGGCCTAACAGGATGACTCGTTTGATGGTGTCATGTGCGGCGGCTAACCGGGCGTAGGCTGCCGCAGCGATTGAGCCTGAATAGATATAACCGGCATGCGGAACAATGATGGCTTTCGGCGAAATATTTATATTACTTGAATCGTCGTTGTTGTCAGCTTGATGCGCCGCCAGCAGCACATTGACATCGTTTGCCAATATCTGTTTTTGAGCTGGATAAAATGCACCGGCTACAGCGGGTTGACGAATCTGAAACATGCAAATCTCTCCAGGAAAATATATAGATCTTATACTTATTATCAGGGTCAGTTGTTAAATATCAAGAGCAATCTTGAACATGTGTATACCGGCTGCTTGTGTGAACCGAAGTGAAAAACGTATATGTAAAAAATTAATGGGACTACTATGTTATGAGTAGTCGGATTTGTATTTGTTTAAAACTATTGAACAGGTTCAATTTCTAGTGATATGATGCTTTGAGGCTGATTATAAAGCATGAGCGAGTGCATACAGTCGTCAGTGTGATATCACTAAAAATGCTAACAGTATGCCACCTTGCTGTTAACTTCAATTATTAATTTGAGATTACAGAATCAATTAAATATATGGAAATTAATCATGCACTTATTTTCACAAATGCTGCCTTTTATTCAGAACAAAAAGGGTGTCACTGCACTATTTTTACTATCATTTGTATTGGTTTCATGTGATTCAACTGATGCTACGCCGGTTCGACAGGTTGATAGCACTGACCGGGTGAGTGATGCAGAATTGTTGCAGCTGCAACAACAGCAGTCAGAGAAACAGCATGACACTTATTATTTCGGTTTTGATATACGTTCCAGCCCACAGGAAGATGCGGCGCAATATTTTCCTTTTTTAAGCTATCTTGAAAGTGCCACGGGTTACCACTTTAAACTCTACTTTACGCCGAAAGGCAGTTCTGCGGCTGATGATCTGGGACAGAATAGAACCCAGTTTTCTGCCATGGGAGCTACCAGTTTTCTTTATGCGCAGTCTCGCTATGGTGCAAAATTATTAGTACGTGGTATCAATCAGCAGGATAAGGCAGAGTATCAGTCTGTGTTTGTGGTTAGGCCCGATAGTTCTATTCGTAACATTAATGATATCAACGGTCGCAAACTGGCCTTTGGCCGCCGTGATTCAACCCAGGGGCACCTGATTCCACGCATCATGCTGATGGAGAACGGAATCCATTTAAACAGTTTACGTTCATATGGTTATATGGGGTCGCACCAAAACTGTGTTGAAGCTGTGGTCTCCGGTAGATATGATGTCTGTGGTATGCAGGACCAACTGGCGAAAAAACTGGCCTCGGAAGGACAGGTAAAAATTATTTATAGCTCTCGCTACTATCCATCCAGTGGTATCGTGGCAAATAAATCGGTGCCTGCCGAGGTGGTTGCACAGGTTTCTCAGGCGCTGCTGGATTTTGACCCGCAGGGAAAAGATAGTCAGGGCTTGTATCACTGGGATAGAACCGAAATGGCCAGAGGTTTTGTCGCCGGTCGGGAAAGTGACTATGATGACTTACGTCGCTGGTCGATTCGGCTTGGTTTTTTACAGAAAGATGGTGAATGGGAACAACCAAAATGAAACTGATCCAGCGTATTTTTTTATTAATTATGGTTGTTGTTTTTCTCAGTACGCTGGCAAATTTCCTGTTGTCACAATACCAGGGAGAAGTCCTGCATATCGATTCAGAAAAAATTCTAGTTAAAACGATTGCTCATTCTTTGAGTGACACGTTAGTACAGGATGTCATTGATGGTAATAAATTGCGGGTTACCGATGTACTAAAAAAACTTCAGAGTCATGATAATCCCATTGAATATCTTTACATAACGAATGGTGGGCCTCTTCATGTATTTGCCCACTCATTTGAAAAAGGCTTCCCCCGTTATTTGTTAGATCACAATGAAGGGCATCTCGAAAAACATCTTGCCCAGACGGGCATAGAATTAACTAAAAAAATTCAGACGGAACGGGGCTTAATTTATGTGTATGCAGAACCTCTGTTGCCGGGGTTAGAGGCTATTTTACATATCGGCATTAATCAATCTGAAATCAAGGCGCAACTGGCTGAAAATAGACAGGCCGTATTGATGACGAGTATTGCTATTATGCTGCTGGCACTGGTGCTTGCGTATTACTGGAGTAAACAGATCACCACGCCGTTGGCCAGGTTTGCAGAACAGATCCAGCGTTTTGGATCAGGAGAAGTGGTTAACTTCAGTGGGGTGAAAAAAAATGTCCCAGAAATCCGCCTGCTTGCCACGGCCTTTCAGGCAGCGACCGAGGAGCGTCAGCAGGCGCTCACCGCTCTACAGGAACGAGAGCAAAATCTTGATATTACGCTTAACAGTATAGGTGATGCCGTTATCGCTACGGATGCTGACGGTAATATTACACGGATGAACCCGGTGGCGGCACAGCTTACAGGATGGTCGCTGGAAGAAGTCAGAGGACAATCGCTAAAAAGCATCTTTCCGATTATTGATGCAAGCACCCGAGAGACCATTGAAAACCCTGTTGAGATAGTGATCGCCACTGGTGAAACAGTCTATCTCAGCAATCACACCACGCTTATATCCAGGGATGGTACAGAATATCAGATAGCTGATTCCGCCGCGCCGATACGCAATGAAGATAACGATATCCTCGGCATGGTCCTGGTTTTTAACGATGTGACTGAGGCATATCAATTACGTCAGGCCGTTGTTAAAAGTGAGGAAAAATATCAAACATTGGCAAAAATAGCGCCTGTAGGTATTTTTTATACGGATGAACAGGGGAAGTGTTTATATGTCAATGAAAAATGGAGTGAAATAACCGGCATATCTTCAGAAGAGGCAGCGGGTGACGGATGGGTAAAAGGCTTGCACCTGGATGATCGAGAGCTTGTATTTGCGCAATGGAATGAGGCCGCTGAGCAAAACATCGCATTTAAATTAGAGTATCGTTTTCAGCAGGCAGATGGTGTTCATTGGGTATTGGGTCAGGCTCTTGCTGAGGAAGGAGCAGATGGTGACATTGTTGGCTATGTTGGAACCATCACCGATATAACAGAGCGTAAAAAATCTGAAAATGTTCTTGCTCAATCATCAAAAGAATGGACATTTGCGATGGACTTTTTTGAGGATGCCATCTACCTCATTGATCTGGATGACAAGCTGGTACGTGCCAATCGTGCTTTCTATCGGATGACCGGTTTGTCACCGGAGTTGACGGTTGGCCGTGATATTACAACTATTATTCACCCGGACGGTGAAGATGTTCCCTGTCCTGTGTGTAAGGCGCGTAGGGAGCGGCGTGATGAAGTTATCATCATGGAATCAGATCATCCAGATAACCCAACCGGGGTGCCTATTCAGATTACGGTACAGGTTGTTCGTGATAGTGAAGGAGTTGCATTGAGTGTTCTAATGGGTATTCGTGATCTGAGCAATATCAGGGAAACGGAGGAGGAAAATGCGCGCCTGCAACATCAATTGCACCAGTCACAGAAGATGGATGCACTGGGCAAACTAACCGGTGGTATCGCCCACGATTACAACAACATGCTCGGAGTTGTTCTGGGTTATGCCGAATTGCTGGAAGGCATGTTAAGTGACCAGCCTAAACTGGCTGCTTATGTCCACAAAATACGTCATGCGGGTGAGCGAGGCGCCGGACTTACTGCAAAATTACTGACCTTCTCCCGACAAAAAACCTCTGATGCAGAAATGTTGGATATCAATATGCTGCTGCAGGGGGAGCAGGATATGCTGGAAAAAACCCTGACCGTACGCATTAATCTGGTATTTGATCTGGTGGATGATTTGTGGCCGGTATGGTTGGACAGTAATGATCTGGAAGACGCTATTGTTAACCTGAGCATCAACGCCTTACATGCGATAGATGGCAATGGTCAGTTAACTATCCAGACCTGCAATGAGCATATGAATGAGATAGATGCCCGCCAGCTTCAGATGAAAGCAGGTGATTATGTTCTTTTGAGTATCACCGATACTGGATGCGGCATGGATGACATCACAAAAGAGAAAATGTTTGAACCTTTTTACAGTACCAAAGGTGATAAGGGAACGGGTCTGGGTTTGAGCCAGGTGTATGGTTTTATTGAGAGAAGTGAAGGCGTGATCAAGGTTTATTCCGAACTGGATTACGGTACTAGAATTGTATTTTATTTTCCTCGTTATCAGGAAACTGCTAGTGATGAGAAAAGGGAAGAGCAAAACGATGTTCTGGATTTCAAAGGTAATGAAACTATTCTAGTTGTGGATGATGAATCGGCATTGCTGGATTTAACCTGTGAAATTCTAGAACAGCAGGGTTATCACACCCTTCGTGCAAAAAATGCTAAACAGACACTGGATATACTCGAACAACAAGCGGTAGACCTGTTGATCTGCGATATCATCATGCCTGAGATGGATGGTTATGAACTTGCCGGAATTGTTCAACAAAAATATCCAGAGATAAAAATTCAATTAGCCAGTGGTTTTGCAGATGATCGCCATGTAAATATGGTCGATGATGATCTGCATAAAAACCTGCTTCACAAACCCTATCGTTCGCAGATTTTGCTAAAAAGAGTGTGGGCGTTGCTTCATAATTGATCTGACACACAAACAAAAACAATTTTTTCCGCAAATACACGCAAATGAATGCAAATAAAAAACTCATTATAAAATTGTGTAACAATGTAGGTTGGGCACTGCCCGACAGAATGCAGCTCTAATGCCTGTCGAATGGCGGGCAGTGCCCGACCTACAAAAGATTTATGCTTTTTTTTAATTTGCGTTCATTTGCTGAAGACTTTTAACTGCCTGCTCAGACTCGACTGCTGAAGTTTAGCCAAAAATTATGTACGTCCGCTTATGAAAAGTCTGAGCTATTATGTTTTAAATTATTTTATGATGTTCTTTTAGGTAAGAGAGCACATCTTCTTGCTTACCTTTAAAAATCACGCGATCCTGTTTTTTCTCCGTTTGAAAATCATACATCGGGTCATAATAATCGACCAGTAATACTTTTATCCATTGTTTGTGATGTTCAGTATTACCGCTTGCTGTTTGTTGTTGAAGAGCATCGCTTAGCAAAACTTTTAATTCTTTATAGCGTACACCGCCCAGACGTCGTTGTATTTTATCGATGGATAACTGTAATTGTTCTGACCACGATTTAAATCCGAGTTCATCGCCGTTGTGTTTTTGGTGTTCGGCCAGAGATTCAGTGATGTATTCCTGAAACGTTATGTCAACCCGTTCATCAATGTTAGCTTGCAGAAGGATGAGTGGCGATTGTTTCATTTTTTCAAACAGCACATCAGGAATAAGCCGTGAACCTATATGGGTCCCTTCATCTTCAATGACTAGCTGAGAATATTGTTTGTTGAGAAGTTTTAGTAATTCGATGGACAGGGTATTTTCAATGTCGATCTGTGAGGGCTGTGGTGTGACGTGTTTGCCGAACACTGAACCACGGTGGTGATAGATGCCTTCAAGATCTATCTGCTGGTTTAATTCCTGTAGCAGAATGGTTTTGCCAATGCCGGTACGTCCGCCCAGCATGATGGGTTTGATACGTTGCGTTGATATTTCTAGCTGGTCGATCAAAAAACGGCGCATGGCTTTATAGCCACCTTTTATTCTTGGATAGATGTGACCGGTTTGTTCATAGATCCACTGCTGTGATATTTTAGAACGCATACCGCCACGAAAACAGTAAAGCACGCCCAGTGGATGCTGTTCAAAGAAATTTTGCCAATGCTTTACCCGTTGCTGTTTTATCTCGCCCTGCACCAGTTCGTGTCCAAGTTTGATGGCTTCGTCCTGGCCCTTTTTTTTATAGCGGATGCCAATATCTTCGCGTTCCTGGTTGTTGATCAGCGGGAAATTTCTGGCGAGGGGAAAGGCTCCCTGGTCAAATTCCACTGGGGCACGTACATCCAGCAATGGAATGTCGTTAAGTAGAATAGAGCGGTAATCATCGATCTGTGGTAGCTTCATTGTGCTATTTTATAATAATTTACAGAAGGATTGATGAATAATCATTTTAGAAATAATACTGGTAGTTGAGGTTTATATCTGAAAACTCGATATTATCTTCCTGCCATTGGTGTTTCGCAAAAAGTTTTATTGAGTGGTTGCTTGAAAATGAATAATTTTGTGTGTACTGGACGCGCAGGCGGTAGACGTTTTGCTGAAATTGTTCGCCACTGAACTCCAGGTGTGCCGTTGTGTGTTTGAAGTGTGACAAAAACCCCGCATCAAAACCGATACCAGGTTCAAGAAGATTTTTTAGCTGTTTGTTTATTTCGAGGCGACTGATCGCCAGTGCATAGAACAGATTGTTTTTGGCTATTTCCCAGGTGCCACCGGCACCACCGCTTAGCTGGTAGACGAGTTGGTCTTTATCGTTTGTAAGTTGCTTTTCGAAGCCGGTGCTTATTCTCCATGATAGTGGGCTGAAAAATTCATCTCTTGGCGTGAGTGAAAAAATGTCAACAAAATCCAGCTGGTACAGGCGCAGGCCGACGTTCTCTTCGGCACGAATTTTTATGCTGCCAATGTTTATTTGTGCCCCCTGTAAAAACCCGTCCTTATTATCTTCCAGACTGTGGAACGCCATTTTGAGACCAAGCTCTGCATAATTATTGTTCAGCCGTTGACCCAGGGCAACAGTTGCACGTTTACTTTTATGGCCTTTTTCGGGGGCTAACGGTGCAGGTATGGTACTACTGATATCAATTTCAAGTGGGCGTTTATTCAATTCCTTTAATAACTGATGGCTTCGTTTGGCGCTGACAGAATCTCTTGCCTGTTTTGTCTTCTGGTAGCGTAGATATTTATAGGCAAGATCGATGGTGGCTTTTTGTTGTTTAGCGGGCAGTGCAGAAAAAGCGTCTGACTCCAAAACAGTTATGTCTTTCGATAGCGCCAGAACAAGTTCACGTTGTTGTGCACCCATTTTTGCAAGCATGTACTGGATTTGTGTTGCTCGCGCTGGTCGGTAACTGACAGATTTTATCAAATGTGCATTGTCGATGGCCCTTACGGTATCAACCGGTATTGCGGTAAGGATGAATTCATCGGTTAGTTCAATACTGGGGCGTGCGACCTCGAGCAGTTCGAGTAATCGGTAGGAGCAGTTTTCATCAAAAAAGTAATAATCAAAATTTATGGTTTTCAGCTCCCACAGATGATCGATCATGATCTGTGTTTCTTCGGGTGTTAAATTTAATTTGTACTGCCATATATCGCGGTGCTCGATACGGTTGTATTCCTGAATCTTTTTAAAGTAAGGCTCTGTAATGAAGATGCCAGGATAACCACCGGCTAAACCCCGGTAGGCGTAGATCAATGAGTTGTCATCATTGTTTATATCTGCGCCAAAATTGACTGCAAATGAAAGCCATTCTGACTTTGAACTGGTTGCGTTATCCAGCCGCAATAAGGTGTGGCCAAACATGGATGAAGGGCTGTTCAAATGATAAGCAGGGAATATCATGGTAACGCTATCAGCCTGTGTTAGCTCTCGCCATTCGAGATATTCGTTGCACTGTACTGTCGGTAATTGTTGTTTTTTGATATCGAGCTGCTTTGATAGCCATTGAGTACGGGCAACAAAACGGCATTGTGTCTGCTGGTTGGGATCGTCTGTTTTTTTAAACAGGTGTTTTATAGTTTCGATTAATTCTGCTTGCGGGTTTGTGGAACCGTCTTTGGCATAAAAGAAATGTTTGTCATCGACCTGGCTTACATAAGCTCCATATTCTTTATTGTAATGAAGCAGGTTCAACCATTCGATTTTTTCCCACAAAACATCATCGATGGCCTGTTGAATGATTGCCTGCTGGCTGTTACTTGCCTGACCGCTATTAGAGAGCGCTGTTATCGGAACGAACAATAGTGCAAAGACAAGGAGGCTGGATCTTTTGTGGATCAGTGATGTCCAGAAGCTGTGAAACATAGAGACTGTTGCGGGGTATTAGGCATAAAAAAGCCCTGTAACCAGGAAGACCTGGAAAGCAGGGCTCTTTTGAAGTTAAGGCTTATTAAGCGATGTACTTGGATAAAGTTTTATCAGCTTTCATAAGTTCTTCGATAGAAGCGATCATTTCATCAGCCGTGATGTTTTCATCAGGGAAGATAACAGCAAAGTTTTCGTGCATTACTTTAGCAAAAGTTGCGCGATCCTGTTTTTCTACACCGTAGATGATTGCAACAGTGTCCATCGCATCGCCTTCACCGGCTGCAACGTCTTCTGAAAATTCGCCCATGATTGAGCTAACCATTGATTTGCCGCCGTAAGTCAGGGTGCCTGACGTTGAACAGCCGTTGGTACCACTGGTCATGCCGAAGGTGTTGTTACCAGAGGTGCCGTTAGTAATTGATGCAATAATGTGTGAACCAAGGCCTGATTGACCTTCGAATAACAAGTTGCCCCAACCACAATTTGGGCCACCAGGGGCTTCTGCCATTGCTACTGATGAGGCGCTCAATAAAACTAAACCTGCGATTATTTTTTTCATTGTAAAACTCCTGCTTCTTATAGATTGTTTTTCTGAAGAAACGAAATGATAAGCGAAAAACCAGCCGGCTTGCAAGCATTAAAAAACTGCCAAATAACTTTTTCGTATGTACATGATATTAAAGGCTTATTATTTTGTGATTGTGTTGCAGCCTCGGTATTGGCGAGGCAGAGGAAGCTGAGGGTGTGCGAATTTTTAATAGTCTCTGAATCAACTATTTGACCAATAGCCAGTATGTTTTAATTATTTGGCGAAACTGTGTTAATTTCCCGTTTGGTTTTCTACATTGTGAATGCGTGAACAAATGATGTTTCGATACGGTTTTCTGGTTTCCTGTTTGTTTCTTTCTGCGTGCACTAACTTTTTGTTTGTTCCCATCAAATCCTTGCCGATTACACCAGGCGCTGCAGATATTGAATATGATGATATTTATCTCGACACTGCCGATGGGCAGAAACTGCATGGCTGGAAACTTCACGCGGATGATAGCTGGCTGGCTAAAGGCAAGTTGAGCAGGCGTCGGGCTGATCAAAAAACAGCAGGCACGATTCTTTTCTTTCATGGTAATGGTGACAATGTCAGCACTCAGTTGCCGAATACATTCTGGCTGGTGAAAGAAGGTTATGATTTATACGTATTTGATTATCGTGAATATGGTTTATCGCAGGGTAAGGCCGAACTGGACAGCACGATCAAGGATATGGAATTGATGATTGCATATGCAGTGCAGCAACTACCAGAAAATGAAAAGTTAATTGTTATCGGGCATAGCCTTGGTGGTGCGATGGCTATTTATGCTGTGGCACACAGTGATTATAGAGACAGGATTGAGGCTTTGATTACCATCGAAGCTTTTAGTGATTACCACGATATAACGCAGGATGTGTTGTCGAAAAGCTGGTTGTTCTGGTTATTCCAGTGGCCTTTGTCTTTCACGGTTGATAATTCGTATAGGCCGCTGGATTCTATCGGATTGATTTCACCGATTCCCGTTTTGATCATGCATAGTGAATCTGATGAAATGATTGAGATGTATCATGTAGAGCGATTATTTGAAGCAGCAAAACAACCAAAAACCTTTAAGCTGATAGACAGTAATCACAGTAATATCCTTATCATAAAAGAAAATAGACAGGTATTGTTTGATTACCTTAAGACCTTGAGAAAATAATTGTAGGAGCGGAAACTTGTTCCGCGATTGCGTGCTCAACAGGTGAAAAAATCGCGGAACAAGTTTCCGCTCCTACGGCTCTGACTGGGTTATTTAGTAGCGGAATTGGCAAACCTGGCTAATGCATTTGTCACTTTTTGTATGGCTTTTTCACAACCATGAATGTTGTGTCTTTTTGCCATGTAGACAGGATCATTATAAGCCAGCCATACCTGGCCATTTTCGTCTTTGTAGGCCAGTGCTTTTTGTGGCAGGTCTAATGCGGCGGTTTGTGAGCACTGCATCAAAGGTGTGCCGACTTTCGGGTTGCCGAATATCAGTAGTTCTGTCGGACGTAGTTGCAGGCCAACTTTGTTTGCGCCAGCAGTGTGGTTGACACGTTTGAATATGGTCATGCCTTTTTTGTTTAACACGGCTTCCAGTTTATTGATGGTTTCTGAAACACTGTGTGTGCTTTTTATTTTTATGATGCCATTTGCTTCGCTTGCTATGCTAACGGTGCTGGTAAGGCTGAGTATGATGATGCTGGTGATGGTTCTTAAAGCTTTGTAGTTCATGTTGAATAGTCCCTGTTAGTGATTTTTAAGAATATACATCGTGATATGTAAAACGTAAACAAAAAAAGAGGGGCTCTTTCGAGCCCCTCAAAGCGTGTATCACATAGCATGATGATTAACGCGGGATGTACATTTATTATTTAGAGTAATGTTTAGAAAATATGCGTTAACTGTATCGCGTAACGTTGGCTAACGCCGTCAAGATTTGCATTAGGGCCTGCGTTTGATCCAAAATCAATGGCTTCAAAGTTACGATCAGAAACTTCCATATTTATACGTGTTTTCTTGTTAATGTGATATTGCGCACCAAGAGTAACTGTCTGAAATTTAAATTCCATTGATTTGCCATTGCCTAGAGCTGGGTTGTCTGTCAAACGATTGTATATGTCGTAACGCAGATCGATTTCCCACTTTGTGCTTGGAATGTACCAACCACCTTCCAGGTAATAACCGTTAGCTTTACCATCAGCGCCATCGCCTGCTGCTGTGCCATTAATATTATAAGTCGATTTGTCCTGACCAACAAAGATCATACCTTCACCTTGCATATACTCAGCAGAAACGCGGAAAGGTTTTTGCAGGTATTTAAAACCAAGACCACTACGATCACGATCATGGGTTTCAGGGTTGTAGATATCATCATTGGTTGAGTCTAACAGGCGTTTACCTGACTGGTTCCAGGCAAACATTTTCAGACCCTGACGGCGACCACCTTTGCCACCAAATACCATTTCAGATGACCAGTACAGATAGGTATCGAAGTTGCCGTCACCATTACCGAAGTTCAGACCGTTGCCGTTACCGTACATGATGGCGTAACTGTGTTCCCAGTTATTGACTTTAAAGGTGTCAAATACCTGGATACCGGTGTCACGGAATGCACCAACGGAACTGTTGAATGCGCCGATACCATTTGCTGAAGGTAGTTTGATGGGTGCATTATTGCCATTCGGTATTGTAATGGGTGCGCCAGTTACTGGGTCAAACCCCGGGGTGGTGCTGAATTCACCGTTGTTATTAGGGAAACGTTCCAACAATAATTGATTGGTAACAGTTGTGAAGTTGATGTAGTCAAATACATGAATCGCTTGCAGGCCTTCTTCTGCGCCAGGTGTTTTGAATAAACCGGCACGGATTCTAGCGCCAGGAATCTGGCTCAAGGTGATACTGGCATCTGTGATACGCACGTTACGGTCGCCAGGAGCTGTAATACCGTTGTTACCGAATTCAGCCAGGAAGAAGTAGTTGACCTTATTGTCGAGGGGGAAACCTGTACCACGCACACCGATACGTGCGCGGTTGACATTAAAGGCGGACTGCTCGTTCAGGTTTGGGCCGATTAATTTTGGTGGGATATAACCACCGCTAGCATTAGCGTCACTGTTGTCCTTCTGGTATTGCACCTGGATAAAACCCCAGAGTCTGGCGCGTGCAGACTGACCGTCAGGCTCGGTGCCCTGTAGCGCCAGCCAGTTGGCGGAATGTACTGTCGACGCGCCGGTTAATAACACAGCTCCGATTGTTTTTAGTAATAGTTTTCTCTTTAAATTCATTGTTCATCCTCCCGAAAGGAAAAAGCTTAATTTGTTAGGTATGATTATTATATTTTTATTATGGTTTGATCAGTTTGAAACCCTGGTTTTCTAACTCGATGATGCGTACTACACCGGCAGAAACGGGAACCGCTTTACTATGTAAGACAGGTGGGTGACCTAATTTTTTAGTCATACCTGCAATGGTGTTTTTACATGCAGCAAACTTTACGCCACTGCCTGAAAGGCTATCGATGCGGCTATGGTTTACGTTGTCTTTAAACATTAAGCGCAGACCTGGGCCGAAAGCAACGATTTCGATATCAACTTTGTCCTGGCCATAGTATTTGATCAGATTTTTTGCGACATTGAGTACCAGTGTCTGTTTGAAAGGGTTGGAATCGCTGATCTGTAACACGATTCGTTCTTCTGCAAATGGCTTGTCGTCCTCACCAGCCTGGATTTGATAGCTTCCCGTCATGGCTATCAATAGTAAAAATATGGAAGTTAGTTTTTTCATGAATATCTCCTATTTGGATTTTTATTTTAAATAATGGTTTGGATTTAGCTATTCCATTATTACAAGACGGCGTGAGTAATAAATTATTCACATTTTTTTAAAAAAACTGTCATCTCGTGATGTTTGGCACGGGGCAGATGTGAAATCTGCTTTTTAGTGGCGCGCATCACGTGATGACAATGTTTACCGGCTTATGGTTTAACGTAGGCATATCCTAATGATTGCAGGTGAGCCAGTTCAGCAACGCCGCTAGGAACGATGTCAGACTTGTCGACATTATGCAGGTCGGAATTGATATCCACTTTTCTGCCACGAACTGTGTTGGCGCATACATTAAACTTGATGCCCTGATTTTTCAGGTTGTCGATTTTGGCGGTCATGGTTTCATTGGCGTTGGCATGTTTGAATTTCTTGAGCTTTGACAATGAATCGGGATCCAGTAATAAAGACAGTCCGTGGCCGTGCAGGACGACTCTCAGGTCAAGGTTTTCAGCGCCGACGGCGTTAATGTGGTTCTGGATGTTGCGCAGTGCGCCTGCCTGTTTTTTGGGGTTGTCATAGTTGATGTGATATACCACTTTTTGTTTGCCGTAACGGTCGCTCGCATTTGCTGCCGTCATCATCAGCAGGCACAGGCTCATCAAAAAGGCTGATAGTAGTCGTGTTTGTAGTGTTTTCATTTTTTTCCTCGTTTTGGTTTAGGTTTTCAGGTTTGCCCCGGTTATTATTTTTTGCCGCCGGGAGCTTGCAGCTTTGCTTTTTCGATAAAATTTTCCAGAGTGGCCTGGTTGATGCCGCCGACCTGCGCACCAACAACTTTGCCTTCGGGATTGAATATGTAGGTTGTTGGCAGGCCTTCGAGCTGGTCCAGCCCCAGTTTTATGGTGATGTCTGAATCACTTAAAAGTATCGGGAAATCAATAAGGTAGTCGTCGGCAAAACTGGCGACTTGCGCCTGTTTTGCATAGCCATAGCTGGGAAAATCAATGGCGATGCCGAGCACGATGGCATCGTTATTACTGTGTTCGTCGTGAAAACGTACCAGTTCGGGCATCTCCTCGCGGCAGGGTGGGCAGCGGGTACCCCATATATTCAGCACCACCCACTTGCCGTGGCCGATGTACTCCGAGACTTTATGCTGCTTGCCGTCGATATCTTTCAGCGCGGTGTCGAGTGAGGCATACGTGCTGCCGCTGTGGATAGCAAGCAGGGTAAGTATTGTCAGACATATTTTTTTAATCATTTGTTTTTATGCGCGCATCTTGATAAATTTCGATAGCTAAGAGACGGGGCTAATGCGTGAAATATTCACAATTATTTTTGGGAATATTCCGGCGGCTGTCACGTCTATAGGTGTTATAGGGAGAAACTATGAAAATTGTTAAAAATCTGGTGGCCGCGTTCTCTTTAAAAGCGGAGTTTGCTGCCCGACGAAACAAGTTATATCGCATCGCATATACCTGGTGTCATGATCCCGCTCTGGCGGACGATCTGGTACAGGAAACTATCTACAAGGCGTTAAAGAACGCTTCCAGATTACGTGATGTAAAGACTATGGATAGTTGGTTATACCGAATTTTGTACAATTGCTGGCAGGATTATCTGCGTGTTAAAGGGCGAAATGTTGAATTTGTTGAGATGCACGATGAGGATCAGGCTGGTCACTCTGAGAACTATCAACAATCACAGATTGTCAAACGCGTCAGGGCTTCTGTTGAGCAGTTGCCGTTGCCGTTACGAGAAGTGGTGACACTGGCTGATTTTGCTGGTTTTAGTTATGCGCAAATTTCAGAGATTACAGAGGTGCCTATCGGTACTGTGATGAGTCGTTTGTTTAGAGCACGTAAAAACTTGAAACAACAGTTACTTGAGTTTGGTTCGGAGGATTTGTCCGAATTCAAATTGAGGAGGGTTAAATAATGAACATTAATGACATTACTGAATATAAATTAAATCTATTCATCGACGAACAGCTTGATACCGATGAAATGAATGATATACATGAAGCTTTGCTTGATAACAAAGATTTGCGTGAACAGGTGTGCCAGTTAAAAGCGGTGCGCGAACTAGTTGGTTATGCATACAGCGAAGTGCCTCCGTCGCGTTACAAGACGCCTGATAGAAGACGTTCCGGGTCATATGCTGGCAGAGCCGTTGCGGCGTCTGTGACACTGGTCGTGGGCGTGTTGCTCGGCTGGTCAACTTATGAATACAGTCCTAACGCGGTGAATGCGGTCTCGGCTGAAAACACGTTTCAGTTTGTGGCGAATCATGTGACGGTGGATCATAAGGAACGAAAAATCATATTGCATATCGATTCCAGTGACCTGCAAGTTGTTAATGCCGCGTTAGATGAGGCAGATAATTTGCTGGCATCGTACCGTAAAGCTAACAAGCCTATAAAACTGGATATCGTTACCAATAAATCTGGCATCAATGTTTTGCGTCCCGGTGTGTCTCCATATCTTGCGCGGATTCAAAAGCTGGTTGATGATGAGGATGTATCGGTTTATGCCTGCCAGCGCTCTATCGACAAAGCGCATAAAAAAGAAGGTGTTGAGATCGTGCTGATGAATGGCGTGACCACGAATCGCTCTGCCAGAGAACTAATCCCCGAGCGTTTGAAAGAAGGCTGGGTTTATATAAAGGCGTAGTTTAAAGTTGGCAGTCGTCAGTTTGCAGTAAAAAAAACTTGACGGCTCTATGATTTTTTTTAGACTTTTGCCAACTGCCAACTGCCAACTGCCAACTGCCAACTGCCAACTGCCAACTGCCAACTGCCAACTGCCAACTTTTTTCAGGCCGCTGCGGATTCTGCAAATAAAACTTGTTCGATCTTCCATTCTGTTTCACTGGCGTAAAGCACCAGGCAGGATGGTCCTCCATGTGTCCGAACTTTTCCTGAAGCACCGGGGTTAACCACCCAGGGTTTGGCCTGTTGGTCGATGATCCGGTGATGCGTGTGACCGTAAACAATCAACCTTGCTTCAGCGTGATCGCTGCGCAGCCTGTCGTGCTCGGGGTGATTACCCAGGCGGTGGCCGTGTTCGATATAGATGGCACCGCCAGGTACTTCCAGTTTGGCTGTTTCAGGCAGAGCTTTTACGATAGCGGCTTCTTCAGTTTTCCAGAAAGAGGGGTAGTCATTATTGCCTCTAACCGCGATCAGTTCTTTGTTTGGTTTTAACTGCTGTAGAACATGCGCGTTGAAAATGTCGCCAGCGTGTACGATGTAGTCGCACTGGTTGACGACTTCTGCGACTCTGGGGTCAAGGTAGCCGTGCGAGTCGGACAGTATGCCGACGGTTACATAATTATTCATCAGAGAGAGAAGTTGGCAGTTAGCAGTCGGCAGTAAAAAACTAAAGCTTTTAACTGACGACGGCTAACTGCCGACTGATAACTATGTTTTGTCGTCTATAGAAGCGTTACGGGCTTCTTCTGTTTTTTGTTCGTGTTTTGAAATTTCTACCTGTTTGCGGTAATCAAGAATTTCTTTACGTTCTTTAATGCGTTCTTCCCAGGCACCTTCGCGTTCTTTAATGCTCAGCTCACCGAAGAAAACCTGTTTCATTAATTTGAAACCAAATTTCATCAGTGTGATGTCGTCTTTTTCAAGCTCGCTGTATTCGTCATCATTCAAGTCATACATTTTGATGAAGGCATCACTCATCACAAAACGACGGAAGCGATCCATGTCGTAACTTGCCATAAAGAACATCTGTAAGCTCATGTCAGACGGTTTACCGATGCTCGGGCCAGTCGATTTTTTCTTCAGGATGATCTGGTACCATTCGTGGTTCAGATCATCATATTCTTCCACGCCCTGTGACTTGCGATATTCACCGATGGTCTGAATCTGATCTTCATCGTGGCCTTTGCAGTGGTCTTCTTTGATTAACAGGAAGTGACGCTCATCCGAGGTTTCGCTGATGGATTTCATTGAAAGCAGGCCGGATGGATAATAGCGACAGGCGGTCGGGCGGTCTTCGTAGACTGAGCAACCTTCTTCGCCCATGAACAGGCAGGCACCTTCATCGTCGGTGCGCAGTTTTAAGCCGGGAACGCTGTGCATGTCGAGTTCGAACGGCACGGTGTGCTCTTTAAGAAATTCTGTAGTGTCCATACCGAGAGCATCTTTCATGCGCAGAATGTCGTAAGGCGCAAGCGTTACGTCTGCACGAGAACAGCATTTATTCCAGCAGGAGACGCCCCGGTGGCAACGAAATTTTAATTTGTCATCCAGTTCAAGTCGGGTGGGTTCCACTGGGCTTGAGTGGGGCAGTTCAAATTTAAAAGTGTCGTCTTGGCTCATGGTAATACCTGATTATTAAATATATGTAAAATTGTAGGAGCGGAATTTTGTTCCGCGATCAGCATGTTTACTGAAGACTCATCGCGGAACAAGATTCCGCTCCTACAGGTGGTTAAATTATAAATCGTAATTTGTATGCGTGCTGCCTGCAAATTATGATTTATAACTATGTTTCGTTATAAATGAAAAAATCCGGGCATCATATGATGCCCGGACTTCTGTAACTCAACTATCTAAATAAGTCGGGACTTATTTGAACAGTTTAGACTTATCTACCAAGTCAACGTGTGCACGTTTGAAACAAGTGAACTTTTGAGTTTCCTTGTCGTAGATAGAG
>VAPF01023557.1_pt1 | contig 23987 bp, 28 predicted proteins | sample 3393931 | NCBI WGS metagenome assembly VAPF01 (sample SAMN08290437, study PRJNA428436) | hydrothermal vent metagenome | isolation source: Deep-sea hydrothermal vent chimney | place: Atlantic Ocean: South-mid Altantic Ridge | depth 2773 m m | reverse complement strand
TTGTAATAAGTGCGCTGTTACACGCATTTTTGAGTCAAAGTTAATTGATTTTGTCAAGGTTTTGCAGTACTCGCAATGCCATTGCGCCCGTGTGGATAACCATTTTCAGCGTGTTGTAGATATAAAAAGAGTATAATTTTCGGTATAATTATGGTATAATTTTCGGTATAATTATGGTATAATTTTCGGTATAATTATGGTATAATTAATAATCTTTTAAAAAATTAGCTGATAAAAAATGGCCAAATTATCATAATAATTCGAGTTTGATCCAAAAAATAAAGATAAAAAACTTGACTTTATAGTATAAAAAGTTGTACTTGAAAAATAATTGTAGTAATTATATGATATTATCGGTACAATTTTTTGTACCACTTACTTTAGCTTGCAAAATGGAGAAATTTGATGAAAATTACATATGATACTAGTACGGGGATAGTTGCAGTTGACGGAGCGGGCGAAATCAAAACAAAAAACGTTGCCGAAGCGATTAAAGTCATTACTGCTGCGACGCAAAAAGGTAATGACAGCAGCGATGACAGCAGCGATGACAGCGGAAATGACAATGGGAATGACAGCAGCGATGACAGCAACAATGACAGCAACAATGACAGCAACAATGATGCGTCAGAAACTAAATCAATGATGGCGGGATTTGCTGGTAAATAGATAAGATAGGGAGCAATTATGGCAACTTTCGGCGGAAAACAACGGGGTGCAGGACGGCCTAAGGGCAGTAAAGACAAAATTTCCCGCAACTTGAAAGATCGAATGATCGATGTATGGAATAAACTTGAGAAAGAGAAAAAAGGGCTGCATGCAGTAGCAAAAGAAGATCCAAAATGGTTTTATGTCAATTTTGTTAAACCGATGCTGCCCAAGGATATGTCAATCGAAATCGATGCATCGGAAAAATTTACTGAGATAATCCGTAAAATTGTAAAATGAGTCATGCGCTACAAATAGATACTGCCTCTGTTTTTGAGCCGTTACTTAAGCCGTCTCGTTATAAAGGGGCATTTGGCGGGCGAGGTTCTGGCAAGTCTCATTTTTTTGCAGAGTTAATGATCGAAGAGCATATTAAACGTAAAGTTGATTGCGTGTGCCTGCGTGAGACGCTCAAATCGTTAGAGTTTTCGGTTAAAAAATTGCTTGAAATGAAGATCGAGCAGATGGGCGTTGGTAACTATTTTACGATACAAGATAAGCGCATACTGTCGCAGCGTGGCGGAGTGATTATATTTCAGGGGATGCAGAATCACACTGCTGACTCAATCAAATCATTAGAGTCATTTGACATAGCATGGTTTGCGGAGTCACAAAAAGCAAGTCAAACATCGCTTGACTTGCTACGGCCTACAATACGCAAAGAAGACAGCGAGTTATGGTTCGATTGGAACCCAGAAAACGCAACAGATCCGATTGACGTCTTGCTCCGGGGGGGAGATAGCCCGCCGGGGGCTGTAGTTGTAGAGTCAAACTATCTCAACAATCCATGGCTACCCGAGACTCTTAAAAAAGAACTTGAGTACGATCGCAAACGTGATTTTGACAAGTTTTCCCACGTTTGGATGGGTCAATATAGGCAGAGTTCTGAGAGTAGGGTCTTTAAAAACTGGGTTGTTGAAGAGTTTGAGCGGCCAGCGGGGACAATATATAGACTTGGCGCTGATTGGGGATTTAGTGTGGACCCGTCAACGATGGTGAGATGCTCGGTCGAGGGTAATCGGCTGTATATTGACTATGAGGTGTATATGGTAGGATGTGAGATAGTTAATTTACCGGAGTTGTTTGACCGGATACCGGAGGGTCGTAAATGGTTCTGCCGAGCTGATAATGCCCGGCCGGAGACGATAAGTTATATGCAAGCCAACGGCTACCCTCGGATGCAGGCTTGCAAAAAGGGTGCTGGCTCTATCGACGAGGGAATAAGTTTTTTGCAATCGTTTGATATTGTTGTGCATCCGCGTTGCATACATACGATAGATGAGTTGCAAAACTACAGTTATAAGACCGATAGACTTACTGGCGAAATCCTTCCGGTTTTGCAGGATAAGCATAATCATATAATTGATCCGCTTCGGTATGCGTTAGAGGGCATTGAGTTGGGTGTTGAACACAAAAGAAGAAAGCCTTTACTGCTATCGCGCTATCGGCCATCGGTAGCTACTATGGGGATGTGATAATGGGAGATGAAAAAACGATTGAAGACGCCGCTGAATATGTAAAAGATTTTCTTGCGCAGCGGTTCCCGGAGAAAATCTCAGTGGAAATGAAGATGATTATTTCTGAGATTGTGTTTGACGCATTTAATGACGGGATGCACTGGTCAGAGTTTAAAAATTTAGATAAACCAAAATCAAAAATTATTACGGTGAGTTAAAATGGCAAAACCAACACGTTCGGATATATCAACTGACAGGTCAGTAATTAAAACAATTTGGAAATTAACTACAACGGACAATACGGGCACCCCGGTACCCATTATTGGTTTTCCTATATCTACGTTCCAGGCAAATGGGACGTTTGGTGGAGCGACAGTAGTAATGGAGGGAAGTTTAGATGGGACTAATTTTGTTGGGTTAAAGGACATAACTGGTGCTGCAATAGCATTTACTGCGGCGGGGTTAGATAAAGTTGTTGGAGCGTGCCAGTATTTGCGGCCACGGTTATCTGTTGTGGGGACAGCCGCATCTATATCGTGCATACTATTATCTACTCAATCTCTTAATACGAGGACAACTTGATAGTTGACACCGAAAAAGTTTCAGAACTCTTTACCGAGATGCGCGAGCAGGAGCAGGAGCGTATAAGGCAAATTGGTAAAGCGTGTGCTAAGTTGCGCGATGAGGCTATTAAGGGTCGCAAGGTGTCTGGGGTCGAAAAAATATGGCTGGAAGACCGCGAGTATTACGAGGGGATAGACGATATGAGTCGGTCGTCAGGCGAATACTCAAAATCGAGTAGTCCAGATGGAGTGCTTGAGCAAAACGTAACTACAAACAGTAAATGTACGGCTTTTTTTAATCTTACTCGGCAGTTTTGTGATTCAGCTTCAGCGAGGATGGGCGATATACTGTTACCTGCTGGCGATTGGAATTGGCACGTAAAGCCTACGCCTATTCCTGACGATATACCGGCAGAAACAAAAGAAGAAGCAGAGGAGAAAGTTGAGAAAGGTGAAGACCGCATAAAGGATTGGCTAGTTGAATGCCATTATCACACGGAAGTTAGAAGGGTTTTAGAAGACTCAGCGATAGTTGGAACGGGAGTATTAAAAGGGCCTGTCCCGATTTTAAGTACAGCTAAGCTGACAAAAAAGACTGATTCAGGGGTTGCGTTAATAATTGAGAAAAAGACAACACCTGCAAGTTTCCACGTTAAGCCGGAAAACTTTTTCCCTGATCCGTCTTGCGGTGACAACATACATCGAGGATCTTATGTATTTGAACGTGATGATATTACTGCTAAAACATTAACGGAATTAAAACAAGACCCGTTATATTTATCTGCACAGATTGATTTAGTTTTAGATGAGGGGCCAGGTAAAAAGAACTATTCAAGCGGAATAAAATCAGAAACCACTAATTATTCAGATAGTTACGAAATATGGTATGGGTATTGTATGCTGAGCAAAAAGGATGTATCGGCGGCAATGATGGATACATCAGAGGTAGATAAGCCAGATGATTTAATACCGGTGGTAATTACGCTTGTAAATGACACAGTAATAAAAGCAGCACTTAACCCGTTGGATTCAGGCGAGTTCCCTTTTGATGTTATGCCATGGCAGCGGCAGGAGGGTAAATGGGCTGGAATTGGCGTTGCCAGACAGGGCAGGACTCCGCAAGAAATGCTTAATGCTTCTACACGAGTATTAATGGAAAATGCAGGATTAGGCGGGTCGCCACAATTAATTATTCGTGAAGAGTTAATACGACCGGCAGATGGTAGTTGGGATATAACTCGTGGGAAAGTCTGGATAGTTACAGAGCGTGCAGACGTTCGCAGTGTATCAGATGCTATTACAACAATTGATATTCCAATTATCCAGAATGATCTATCTGCGATTATTCAGTTAGCGTACAAAATGATGGAAGACAGCACTGGCATATTATTTATCATGCAAGGCCAGCAAGGGTCAGCTCCTGACACAGTTGGCGGCATGGAAATATTACAGCGTAATTCGTCAGCTATTTTGCGGCGTCTTGCGAGGACATTTGACGAAAGCATTACAGAGCCGCATATTCGCAGATATTATGAGCATCTCTTGATGTACGGTTCTGACGATGAGAAAGGTGATATGCAAATTAACGCTATTGGTTCTACAGCACTGGTTGAGCGAGAGATTAACGCTATGCAGGCGCAGCAATTATTACAAGCATCTCTTAACCCTACTTTTGGTATTGACCCTGAAAAAGCGATGGAAGAGGTATTAAAGTCGCAGCGGTTTATTTCTGATAAATGGCTAATGAGTGATGCGAAGAAAAAAGAGAATGCTCAAAACCAGCCGATGATTCCTCAGCTTGAAGTTGCTAAACTAAAGAGTGAGGCGGAGCAATCACGAGTACAAGCGCAGGAAGATACTAAACGATTTAAAATTAAATCTGATATGGACAGAGACCAGGTGTACTCTCAAGGTGTAGCAAGGCGTGATGAAATGAGCAGTCAAAAGGCTGTAATGGAAATGCAATTAAAGAAAGAGTTAGCAATGCTTGATTATGCTAACAAAAACCAAATCAGTCTTGACAAAGTAAAAGCTGACCTTGCACAAACAACGATGAAGTTACAGCTTCAGGAGAAATTGTCAATGCCGGGTGGCCCTGGCGGTCAGGTATCAACTCCATTAGTTGAGCCTCCTGGTCGGGCGCCGGATGGGGAGAGTTATCAAAAATGAAATTAGAATCAATTGAATCCAACAGTGCGTTATGGACAAAGCTTGCGGAATATTTTGCCGGAAGACGTGATATTGAGCGAGAGAAGAATGATAGCGTGGGCATGGATTTAGTAAAGACTGCTTATACTCGTGGTAAAATTGCGACATATAAGGAGATTTTGGGTTTAGCGGCCCCTCATAAAATTATCAGGTGACGGATAGTGTTGCCACCAAGGAGAATTAAAAATGAATGAAGAAAACGAGTTGCAGGAAGAGCAGGAAGAGCCGAAAACAGAACAAGAGGAACAAGAGGAACAAGAAGGGCAGAAAGAACAGGAAGAGACGGATAGTGATGCCTCTGACGATAGTGATTCTAACGAGTTGCCGGTAAAGTCTTTTGAGTTCAGCGAAAATTCTTACAATGATCTTGTGGAGAAAGTAAGCAAGATTGACGAATTGAAAGATGTAATCGCACGAATGCGTGATGCTTTCCATGGAAGAATTGGTGGTCTTGAGGAAAATGCAAGGTCATTTAGTGGGTTCTCTAATTCTGCTAAAGAAAAATTAGCAGAAGAGTATCCTGAACTATCAGAAATTCTGTTTCAAAAAAGCGAGAAAGTGGAACAACCGGGGGTGATTGCGCCGGTGGAGCCTGACGAGTTCACAGTAGACCAAAAGTTTGAGTTGCGGTTATTAAAGCGTGACCACAACGATTGGGAGCAGGTAACAAAAAGTGATGAGTTCAATGGATGGCTTGGAGCGCGTAATGAGGCTGACAAATTTAACACATCGTGGGATGCTGATTATCTTTCAAGTGTTTTAAGCGAATACAAGAAATCAAAAGCAGTAAAAGCAGAACAAGTAGAACAAAAAAATAAACGGTTGCGGGCAGCAATAACTCCACGGGGTAACGGTATGCCCAAAGCACATGACGAAGATGACGAAGAGGCTGCCATGTTAGCAGCATTTAAGTCGTAAAATAAAGGAGTAGTATCATGGCATTATCAAGTATGCTGTCACCAGCGCAGCGAATAGGAAAATTAAAGGGAGAAATCCTTCGGCACGCAATCCCCCGCGAGGTTTTGGGATTAATTGGCGAGACAAAGCCAATGCCAAGTAATCGTGGAGCGACGGTAGTATTCCGTCGGTGGTTGCCAATTAACGCAACAGCAGAAAGCCCTAATACGTTCTTCACTAATGGTACCGGTGATCGTGGTAATGCCCTTGCTCAGTCGTATTTGTCGAGTGAAGGTGTTACTCCGCAAGCTGAAGTACTAACGCCACAGGACATTACGGTATCTTTGGATGATTACTCAGTATTATTTGGATATAGCAAGCGTACTGCGGATTTGTATGAAGACGATGTACCGGGAGCGATGAAAATTCAGTGTGGTGAGCGTCTGGCTCTTGTTCGTGAGCTTGTACGTTTTGGTGTTATTAAGACGTGTACGAATAAGTTTTATGGTGGTACTGGGTCAAGTCGTGCGTCTGTTAATGGTGTTTTGAGTCTCAGGCTTTTGCGGAAGATTACCAAATCATTGGATATACAGCATACGGATAAAGTTACCCAGGTTCTTTCTGCTTCTCCTAAATATGGGACTACTGGAGTTGAGGCTGGGTTTTTTGTTTATATCCATACTGATTTGAAACCGGATGCGAGAGATATACCTGGTTTTGTACCCGTTGCTAAATATGGCAATATGAAAACAGTATCCCCGTATGAGTTTGGAACAATTGAAGAGTTTAGGATTATTGCAAGTCCAGAATTGGTAAGTGTTCAAGACTCTGCAACGAGTGTGAATGCCACAACGGCCAATTTGGAATCTACATCAGGCACTAACCCGGACGTTTATCAAGTTGTTGTGGCAGGTCGTGACGCATGGGGTGATATTGCCCTTCGCGGGACGAAAGCTATTGAGACGTATATCGTTAAGCCTGGGCAGACTGATTCAAGTGATCCGACTGGCCGGCGTGGTTATGTTGGAGCGTCATGTTACTTCGCGGCAGTTTTACTTAATCAATTACACATGGCGGTAGCAGAAGTCGGCGCAAGTGTACTTACTGATTAGGGAGACAATATGAAAAAATTAAACAGTTCAATTACTCAAATTGCTGACAAACGTGATGCGCTAATACTGGCTGATATTTTAGGCGGAGTTTACAAAACTCTACGCAGTGTATCCCTTGTTTCTGCTGGTCTGGTAATTAAAGCAGCTGCAGGTGTATTGGTAAAAACTGGCGCAGTGTGGTATGGAACTCCTAAAAACAAATTGGTAACTATTGCGTCTGGTGTTGATATGCCGGCACTTTCAGGTACCGTTGTCAGTGGTAATTACAATGTATTTGTTTTTACTATTGATAGTGCAGGAGTTGCGGCCTCCTATATGGGGGTAGGATCATCTGCATTGGCTGGTGTTTCTTTTCCGACCATTAATGATGATCTTGCTGTAATTGGTTTTGTTATTATTCATCCAACAGGTACAGGAAATTTTGTTGGAGGAACCACAGCGCTTGACGATGCTACAGTTGTGCCAAATGTGGCTTATATTAATAGCGTTGGGGCAACAGCTTTCAACGCCTCTATTTAAAGGAGAACAGAATGAACCCTATTGATTTAGCAGGTGCTAATTTTTGCACCGCCAGTGGATTACTAACAGCTACTGGTGCTGAAACAGTTCACGATACTACAGTTGTAATTTCATATTGCGTTAATGGTATTTCGTATCGCAAAACTGCAATAACAAATGGCGCAACCCCCACAACAGATGGAGTTACTGGAAGTACATTCACCGCATTAACTGCAAACCAGGGATGTGTGATGCTATGGTGCTTAAACTCTGCTGGCACTGTTAAAGTTGTCCAGAGTGAGATTCAGGCTCTTGATTCTTCCGGTAATTTTATTATTGCATCTGAATGGCCACTTGTGCCTGACGCCATGACTCCATTTGCATATCAAGTAATCAAAGCTGGTGCTACTGCCGGTACGATTGCTTTTGGAACAAGTAATTGGAATGCGACCGGATTCACCAATGTGATTAAAAATTTAATGGTACTCCCTAATCGTCCTCAAGTATCATAATAACGAAGGGAGGGGAAACCCTCCCTTTTTAAAATAAGGGAACAGAATAAGATGGGAAGAAAAAAAATTAGATCAGACATTGAAATTCCGCAAAGCCCGTCTCCGATAACATTCAGGGACGGTGAGGTATCTACGCATAATGTTATCGAAACAGTTGGTGAGCCGATTAACAGTGCTTTCATGGAAGAAATAGCTTTTATGGAAGATCCGATAACTGTTATTGTGGCTGAAACAACTGACAAAAACGCTGAAAAAGTTGTACCTGTGGGGAATAATGGAAAGTTCATGTTTTTTACAAGGGGTATTCCAAAGACTTGCGCTCGTAAATTCGTTGATTCACTTATTGTAAAAGCTACCACTGTATCGACCGAAGAGGTTTTGGCAGGTGCCAATGAGCGTAGTTTTGTAATCAGGGGTGCATCGGCATTAAAGTATCCATTCACCATTGTTGAGGATAAGAATCCGAAAGGCATTGAGTGGTTACGCCAAAGGCTTGCAATTGCTATATGAATTTTCTTAATGGTGTTAGAAGACTTCGACAGGAATGTGGCATACCTGGAACTGGGCCTATTACCACATTAGCCCAAACAGGCGAATTGAAGCGGTTGGTTGATTGGTATGCCCAGGCTTTGATAGAGATACAGCTTGAAGAGGTGTATTGGCAATTCTTGCGGTCTGATTTTTCTTTTAATACCATAGCTAATAAGCAGTCATATAGTTACGATACTGATATTGGTATAACTGATTATGGGCATTGGCGTAATGATTCATTTAGGATATACCAATCATCTCCAAGTAATGAGATATTTTTAACTCAATATAATTATAATTCATTTAGGGATTTTTATCTTTATGGCACAAAAGCGACTACATATTCACGCCCTAATTCAATCGCTATTGCTCCAGATGATTCATTGGTTTTAGGTTTACCTCCTAACGATATTTATACTGTTCGTGGTGAATATTACAAAGCACCAGTGGAAGTTGCCCTTGATGATGACATCCCTATATTGCCGGAACGGTTTCATATGATAATAGTTTATGCGGCGATGATGAAATACGGTTCTTTTGAAGCAGCGGCGGAAGTGTATAATAGTGGTAAAGAGTTGTATCGCCGGTATATGAGCAGGATGCGTTCTGTGGAAGCACCTACTATCACTACGGGAAGCTCGTTAATATGAAAATGCCCAACATAAATTTTGACACTGTTATTATGAGTGGTGGGTTAGACCAAGTTACACCGATATTATCATTAAGAGGTGGATTTGTAAAACACGCATTGAATTTTGAAGTTAGCACTAACGGAGGTTACAGTTGGGTTGAGGGTTATGAACGGTTTGACGGGCGTACATCTCCATCTGATTCTGTATCGAATATTATTTCTGTTGGGTCAATTACTACGTTAAATATAGGTGACACCATAACGGGGGTAACGTCTAGTGCTACCGCAGTTGTATCGTTAATAGATGGCCTGAAAATATACATTACAAAGATAGTAGGCATATTTGTAATTGAAGAAATAAAAGTTGGCACAAGTTCTGTCGGGACAATAAATAATCTCGATGCAGGGCCTGGTTCCATAGAAGAAGACGCTAAGATGAAAGCTGCTGGTGCAAATATTTACCGGACTGATATTTTAGCAGTTCCAGGTAGTGGTGCTGTTCTTGGTGTAGTTGCTTTGGGTTCTGTTGTATATGCGTTTCGTGGTGGGTCTATTTATAAGTCATCATCAGCGGGATGGGTAAATGTTCCTTTGTATAAAACGATTTCTTTTACTGCTGGTGCAGTCGCTACCCCGTTAGATGGCAGCACATTAACTCAAGGAGCGGTTACAGCGACAATAAAGAGAGTAATGCTTGAAAGCGGTGAATTTACGGGGAGCAATGCTGCGGGGACGCTAATTATTGATGGTGTTACTGGTGGTAATTTTTCTGCTGGTGCTGCAACAATAGGAGCAACTACACTTACCCTTAGTGGGATTGAATCGCAGATAAGCATTTCATCCGGTGGTAGATACGAGTTTGCGATTAGTAATTTTTTTGGTAGTGCAAGCACAAGAAGGGTATATGGTTGTGACGGGATTAACAAACCATTTGAATTTGATGGTGATGTGTACGCCCCTATTAATTCACCAATTGGTACTCATATAATTAAGCATCGTGATTTTTTAGTAGTTTCTTCTGGCGCATCATTTTTCTATTCTGTTTCTGGCGAACCATATAATTTTACTGGAGCTGAAGGTTCTGGTGAGATTGCGACAGGTGACGTTATTACAGGGTTCTTAGTAATGCCTGGAGACAGTACTAATTCGACATTAATTGTTTATAACCGGTCAGATTATGGTATTCTTTACGGGAAGACTCAAGCAGATTTTAATTTTGTGCAATATGACATAGGAACCGGTGCTGTCGATTACACAATGCAGAATATGACAGGGTCAGTCGCTTTTGACGACCGTGGAATAAGCAGTTTAAAAACAACATTATCTTATGGTAATTTTGTTCAAGACACAATAACAAGTCGAATATTGCCATATATAAACAATCATATTGGTCAAGCGATTGCATCTACTATAAATCGGCGTAAAAGTCAATACAGATTATTTTTTAATAATGGCGATGTTCTGTATTCGACTATTATTAATGGGAAGCATGTAGGGTCGATGCCGATTACTTTTTTAGATATTCCTTTTTGTACTTTTGCTGGTAAGCTTCCATCAGGCGAGGATGTGAGCTTTTTTGGCTCAGAGAATGGTTTTGTGTATCAAATGGATAAGGGAAGCTCTTTTGATGGGCAGAATATTGAAACGTATTTAGAGTTTAATTATACCGGTAGCAATAGAATCTTAAAAAGATACCGGAAATGTTCCATTGAGTTAAGCTCTCCAACGCTTTCTTTTATTGAGCTTTTTGTTGGGTATTCTCTTGGATATGATTCGGATGAATACGCACAATCAGATATAGGCCGGAAGGTTCAAACATCGCTTGGTATAGCAAGATGGGGAGATTTTTTCTGGGGAAAGGCGTTTTGGGGCTCTTCGGGTTTGGCTCCTGCTGAAATATCGCTTGCTGGCACATCGGAAAATATAGCTATTATTATGTACGGGAGCAGTGCGGGCATAAACCCATTCACGATAAATAGCTTCACTATTAATTATACATCACGCAGAGTAATGAGGTAAGGGAATGGCAGGATTATCACCGCATTTTGACCCAGCAACTGTAGCAGTTGCAACTGGCTCTAAAGCAAAAGCAGCGCAACCCAACGCCATTAGCAATGCAGTTGATGTGGGGTTCGCAAGTGTTGACGGCTTGATGTATCAAGTTAAACTTGTGGACAGTAGTAGCGTTGCTGGATATTTGGGCGACTTGATAAGTTCTTCTTTCAAGGTAGTCAGTAATATATTAGACTTTAATTCGTCAAATTCACCGGCTAATGCGGAAGTTTTATCATATAATACGGCGTTGAGTCAAATGGAGTGGGTAGCAAATGGTTCTGGAGCTGATACATACAAAATAAGATTAGAGAATGCGGCAAGTCCTATAAACTATTTAGGCGATGTACTGGGCACTGGCCTTGAGGTATCAGGCGGATTACTTAGAACGACTAAAGCAAAGGCGTTTTTCATAGGCAGCTTATAAGGAGTATGCAATGGCAGGTAAATTATTAGGTCAAATAGATATTGCAGCGGTAACCAATACTGATATTTATACAGTCCCCACAACTATGGAGACTGTATTTACAGCCAGTATTTGTAATCGAAACAGTGTAAGTGTAAAAGTGCGTCTTGCATTATCATCAGTAAGTGTTACCCCTGCTGGTAAAGAATACATCGAATATGATACAACCGTACCTGGAAATGGCGTGTTAGAACGAACTGGTCTTGTTATTGACGTTGGGAAAATAGTGATTGGCTATTCTGATACAGCAAACGTATCTTTCAATGTTTATGGTTATGAGGAGGTTGTCTGAGATGGGAAGATATTTAACAGTAAGCTCAAACAACGGCAACATCCTAACAGACCCAGCGTTATTGCCTAAGAGCGTAGTCAGCAGCTTGAAATTAAAAACTTCAAATACTTTGGCATACCAGTCAACTGTAGGTGAATTTTGGACAGCCGTAGGTACAGCAGGTGCTTATATTACTGCGCCAGTTAATAACGTGTGGGAAACTGTAACCACGCAAACAGGCGCAGGGCTTTTATGCAATGTAATCGGGCCAGATTCAACCACTGGAGTTACAATTAATCAAATCCGCATCACTGCTGATGGCGTAGAAACTCTTATTTCTTTTCCTGCTATTGCTTATTGCAGGGCAGTATTAGGTGCAGTAGGTGCTTCATTATATCCAGTTGTTGCTGGTACAGCTGGTGAAACTACCGGAATTGGTAATTACTATGATTATGGGTTTCAATCTGCATCCATTCACGGGCAAATGAATTATGCTATCTTAATGACACCATCACAAATTATTAGCCAAGGCTTACCAGTTCTGCAATTCAAACAGAGCCTGAAAGTAGAAGTATTGTGCGATTTTATTGACACGGCAAGCCCGAGTATGTACGCTGGAGCGACACTATTTCTTGAATCTTAATTAAGGTAAATAAAAATGGAAAACTTAACTCATCCAGGCAAAGCACCTGTTGAAGGAGATACTGTTAAAATAGATAGAGGCTCAGGCCGTAGCTCAATACAGCAATTCCACGAGCCGGTACCCACACCTACGCCGGAGCCGATAACTGTAATCTCCAGATACGAATTGCGGAGCCGGTTCACGCAGGCCGAAAAGGTAGCAATCTACACTGCGGCGGAAACGAATATAGCGATTAAAGTGTGGCTTGACGACTTGCAATCAGCAACCAGTGTTGACCTCACGCTCCCGGCGACAATCGCCGGGGTTGAGGCGTTAGAATCCGCCAAACTTATCGAAACAGGCCGGGCTAAAACAATCTTAGTTTGTGAATAATAGGAGTTATTATGTGGCATAAATGGGAAGATGGGAGTCATGTTTTAGACACAAAAACGTATAAAGGCGAAACATATACTCTGCACTGCCAGAAGTTATCTCTCGGCCCGAAGGCCATAGTTTTGACAGTAACAGTTTTTAAAGGTGCAATGACGAATACGGACGCTATTGCACGAGTACAAATGCCATTTCCCGTAACGGATACTAACGTGATTGCCTGGCTGAACAAAGAGCTGCAAAAAATAAGGGATATTTTAAAGAGTATTTTCGACCCCGCATCTGTTCCTGGTGATACGCCGGAAACAATGGAGAATAAAGTAGAGGAGCTTTTGCAGTCGTTAAAGTTCGACACTGTTTCGGAGTATCCTCAAGTTTCAGTAATACGGTGATGGCTATGCAAGGATACCAAATAAAAAATGATGCCGATTATTATAATCAAAAAGCTAACGCTCTTAATGTAAAAGGGAATATAGCTGCTTCTAATAATCCCTATAATATTAAGCCTGGAAAATGGACGGGTGCGGATGTTCAAAATGTATTTGCCACCAAGGGGATTACGCCGCAGTCGCATTATGACCAGTGGGGGAAAAGTGAGGGTTGGTATAAACCGCCTACTGCGAAGACAAGTAGCTCATATAAACTGCCGCAGATAAAGTCTGGTAGCTCATATATAACGCCGGGCGTTGAATCTATTAATCATTTAACAAATATAATTGATAAAAATTCACCTTATATTCAGTCGGCAGTTAATTATGAACAAGACAAAATGTCAAATCGTGGATTGATTAATTCAAGTATTCGGGCAGGTGCGGAAACAAGAGCAGCTATAGATGCAGCGGCGCCATTTGCTCTAAAAGATGCCGGAACAGAAGCCTTGTTCCAGCAACAACAGCAAAACGCCGAGTCACAATTAACGAGGGATTCTGCACAAAATCAATATGATTTAACTAAACAGAAAGCGGTCGATGCAGCAGCGCTGAGCAGATTGAACGTGCAAGACACGGCTAATTTAGCCAGAGAGCAACTTGTACAAGATTCAGCAACTGGTAGGCAAGCATCTATGAATACGGCTAATTTAGCCAAACAGAAAGCGGTTGATGCAGCAGCGCTGAGCAGATTGAACGTGCAAGACACGGCTAATTTAGCCAAAGAGCAACTTGTACAAGATTCAGCAACTGGTAGGCTCAATATCACCAATAAGAATAGGATTAATGCTGCATTAGTGACGGCAGATGCGGCTAATACAAGGAATTTCAATACAACTTACGGCAATATGAGCCAGCAACTAACACAGGGTCTAACCAGTATTGATGCAATGGATATGTCATCTTCCGACAAAGAATCTTCTAAAAATAATTTAATTAATAATTTCAATCGTAATGTTCACACATTGGTCAATACAACCAACGCGGGGCTGTCTAAATACAAGTTAAAATGGGACGCTGTAACATCTATAAAAGCTGGTGGAGATCCTGTCTCTCAACATTCAAGCGGTTTAGTCTCCACGCCAATAACCAAAGCTACGTTACCCCACCACTATATATATGCCTATGGATAAATTAACGATAAAAGACATAAAGCTGGTTACTAATATTATTTGTGATCCTGAGGTATTATTTACTGCAAAAGATGATGGAATAACTGATCCATATTTTTTTGTTCGTGATTCTCTGCATGATTCTCGTAATATATGGTTAAACCCGGCGCAAGGAACGCTGTTATTATTTAAGCCGATAAATTATATAATGGCTGAAATGCACATCGCTATAAACGGCAATAAAAGCAGATCCCGTGAAAGTTGCATTAAAGCATCAAGATGGATATTCAACAATACAACTTGCGAAAAACTTATAACTTATATAAACAAGTCTCATATCATTGCTATATCATTGGCTTGTGAGTGTGGTATGACGAGAGAAGGTATTCTGAAAGAAGCAGTAAAGGTAAACGGTATTAATGCTGACCTCATAGTTTTAGGGGCGACAAAAGATAAATTTAACCAATTATACGGTGAATGATATGATAGTTGTAGCAGCGTTTGGAGCTGTTTTATCTACAGCAGCAGTGGCTACTGTAGCGCAAGTAGCCATAGTTGGAGCAGTAACCGGCGCTATTGTTGGTGGAGTTACTGCCGCTATTAAGGGCGAAAATATTCTCGAAGGAGCCTTAAAAGGCGGGGTGATAGGCGGATTAGCCGGAGCCGCTGGTGCCGTTGTTTCTGGTGCTCCTACAGCGATTGAAGGGTCTGCTTTGCCTACTGCTGCTCAATCAACAGCTGCCGAAGGAGCGTACTCTTCCGCCGTTGGTTCTGGCATTGCTCCTGAAGTTGCTAAAGACACATTATCTCAAGCCGGTGGCACAGCTGCTTTAAGCACTGAAACCGCAGCAATCCCCCAAACCGGGATGACAATGATTGGCGGGCAAACTGCTTCTTCTACTGGCGGGCAAATTGCTTCTTCCACTGGCGGGCAAATTGCTTCTTCCACTGGCTTGCAAACTAATACAGCATTGAGTAACATTCCTACTACTCACGCCGGTTTACTAAGTTGGGCTAAAGACAACCCACAACTTGCGGCTGAATTAGCCAAGGGAACAATTAAAGTTGGTGCGGCACTATTAGAGCCAAGTGCGGCGCAAAAAGCGACTTTAGCAGCAAATGCTATTAAGGCCGCTAATTTGCGGCATTATATTAAGCCTACAAAAAAAATTGGGTTAATATCTGCATATGATCCGACAAAAGTAATCAGAGCGGGGGTAGTATAATGACCTTACAAAATGGATTAGTTTCCAAGAAATCTTTAATAAGCCCAGAGGTTGAAAAAGATGTCGGGCAACTCGTGAATAATGCTATTGGAATTATTTATAGCGGTTCTCAATATCAAAAGATAGTTGAAACGCTTAAAAACCCTGCTAAAAAGCCTATTGAGCGTATATCGGAAGTAGTGGTTCCGATTGTCTCGCATATAACTGATGCGGCAATTAAGGCTGGCGTTAAGATAGGGTTTGAAACATTAACAAAATCAGCACCGATTATAGTTTCTGAGATAATGAAAATAGCTGAAAAGGAGGGTATTTTTAAACTCGACAATAGTGAGCAACAGGCGGCCTTATGCCTTTCAGTCCAGGATTACATGAATATTGAGTTCCAAAAAGGAACGTATAATAAAAACCAGCTTGCAACAGAAATGCACACAGCTATTCAACAGCTAACCACAGAGCAACGGCAAGAATTAGAGAAGCACGCACAAAGCGCACAAGCGGGGATTGACAAGCAGATGGGGGTAGCATAATGGCAAATTGGGCTAAAGCTCTTGATGTAATGGGCGATACAGTAGGTAATATTGGGCAGTATATTTCTAATGAGAATGCGGCAAAACGAGCAAAGATGTTGCAACTTACAACTCAGGCCAATAACCGGGCGTATGCACGAGGGCTTATTACCAATAACCGATTATATCAACAAGGTCTTTTATCTGCTAATAGAAAATATAAAGAAAAGAAAGCCAGTGAGTCTGATACCAATAAGAAAATCGCTTTAAAAGCAAAAAATGATTTTGAAATTAAAAAACTTAATATGGATAATGAGGCAAAATCACGAGCCGCTATGATTAAGGCGGATGCAATAGTAAGCAGTGATACTGTGAAACAACCTACAATTTCTAATAAAATATCTGTGCAGAAAGCCATTGAAGATATATTGAAAAACAAAAATAATGGCGCTGATAAATTAAGCCCTTACGAGCTTGAGCAAATAAATTCATATCGTAGCATTATTGGAGAACCACCGTTAAAGCAGATTGTTGCTGAAACGAATATGTTTGGTAGTGATACATATGCTCTTGCTCCAGATACAGGCGGAGACTTAGTTTCAAAACTTCGTGCTGCACTTGAGTCAAGTGGTGTTCCTGGCAATCCGCAACAGAATGACGGGGTGGGATCGCCTCTACCATCCGCACCTAGTACAGGATTGCCGGATAATATATGGAGCGGTTCTTCTGGTCATATTCGTTAAGAAGGGAACAATAATGCCATTAACTGACCTATTAAAAGATTACAGTAAGTCGCAGATTGTAGATGCCTTTTTCAAACAGCATCCTGAAGCCACAGGTTTACGGGCTGGTCGTACCCCTGACGAGTTATTCAATGCTATTAATACAATAACTTTAGAACAACCGGCAACGCCGCAAGGTAAAGGTCTCGTCTATGCGGCGAAAAATGCTTGGAAAAACTCATCTACTGGCTTGGCCGCTCTCGGTGCTGCCAAGGCTATGGGCTACGATGTAAAAGCCCCTGAAATTTATAAGCCAGTTGGCACCGGTGAGAATATTGCAAGTACGGTCGCTGGTGTAGCCGGTGATGTGCCTGAAATGACTGTTGGCTCAATAGCTGGTGGATTAGTCGGAGCAGTGGCGGGGACAGCATTAGGAGCAGAAACGGGGCCTGGTGCATTAATCTCTGCTGGAACTGGCGGTGCTATTGGGGCTGGGGCTGGGGCTTTTGCTACCCCAGGAGTTATGAAATCAGCATTACGGCAATACCTAAAATACGGTAAAATAGTCGATTATAAAAGCCTTGGAGAAATAGCGTTAAAAGAGGGCGGGATAGGTGCTTTAACCTCTTTTGTTGGTGGGAAGGTCGGATTAAAGGCGATACCGTCTGAATATCGTGAAGCGTTTTTAAAAGAATTTCATCTTGGCCGTGGCGAAGCGGCATACAATATACTTGATAAAGCCGGAGTCATAAATAAGTGGGTTAAAAATGTTGTTGCACCAGCCGCCGAAGTTGCTACATTCACCACGGCAGGCGCATTAAGTGAGGGTCGTTTGCCAACTGCCGAAGAGTTCGCTAAGAATGCAGCAGTAATTGGTGGGTTACATATTGCTGGTAAAATAGCCGGTAAATTAACACCAAATAAACCTGCAAGTGACATGGCTGATGTATTACCAAAAGAAACTCCTGTCGAAGTAAGACCAGAAGTAGGGTCAGGAGATTCCAGAGACGCATTCACTAAAAAGTTAATTAATGGTGAGATTACCAAATCAGACCTTGACGGCATTGTGAAGACAGGTGGTGATTACCAAGGCGTACCCCATGATGAATTAAGTGCTGTTTTGTCATCTTATGATGAGTTGTTTAATAATGGAACCCCTACGCCTATTTCGGAAGTAGATTCAGCTATTGCAAAAGCAAAAGCTTCTCTTAATCAGTTCAGCGAAGAGCTTAAAAAGGTTAATAATTATCAGCCGGAATTACCACTACAAGTTACACCTCAACCTATTACTCCCAGAGCAACTGATGCATTTGGCGTAAAGAATAATCCTCCAGTTCCGGACACATCTCTTGAAAACAAATTAGATGTGCTTGGGAATGATCAGATTATAAATAAAGTTGATTCAGGCAAGACGCTGTTAAGGAAACCGGCTCCCAGTCAAGCTGTTTCTGATAATTTACCAAAGCAGGTTCTTTACAAAAAAATATACAAAACCGAAAAGGGCGCTAAACTTGCCTTCAAAGTTTTTTCCAAAAATGGCAAAGTTAACGAAAAAACAATGGGGGTATTCCCTAAAAAAGATGGTGGATTTCAGATCCGCTCAATGTCAGATGCAGAGTTGGCATACTCCCCCACAGCTAAAGTAGGAGGGCTTCCATGGAGTCAGACAGCAAAAGGCGCAGAGATCGAACACGCAGGTATTAAAATTTATCCCACAGTAGTGAACGGGAAAGACTATTTTGCTGTTCAGAGCCAAGACAATAATGGAACAGATAATATAAACGGTGATTCTCTTCATGGTACACTTAAAGAGGCTAAGAAAGAAGCTGAGTTTGAAGCAATGCGTCGGAAGCAAAAAGATACTCGGTTACTTGAAGTTAAAAAACAAGAGATTAAAGACAGGGCAAAAAAAGATGTGGTTGAATCTGATGATGTTAATGGCTTTATTATAGGGAAAAATAAACTACAAAAAGGAAGAATAAAAAAAGCACTATCTAAACAGTATAGATTTAAAGATTCTGGAGTTATGACAGTACGCCAAAGGGTAGATTACCTGTATGATAAAGGAAACTTGAAGGTAGATAGTTATGAAACTAATAAAATAAAGGAAATGTCAAGAAAAAAATATTTTGGAGCTGACCAGCAAGAACAAGATGCACACGATAAGAAAGTTAAAGATGGCGGTAAAAAAACAGTTTACACGGTGTACGGGTCTGAGTTAGGCAAGACAGCTTATGACTACGCTGTGCATTTACTGAAACGCAATGGACTTTCTGAGAACCAGCTCTTTTCTAAAAATGAAGTTAGCAACCAAGTACCAAAGTCAACTACTGACGAATTAAATGCCGAGGGCGCTAAAATCTTCGGTAAAACTGGGCTTGACAAGCTTGGCGTTAAGATTGGTAATGGCGAGCCTAATGGTGAAATAAAAATAATGTCTAAGGACGGTATGGCAATTCTTGGCTATTATGACCGTAGCAATAAGCAAATAACCATTAATCCTATATCGGTATCTCCGAAAGAATTAATGGGCGTTGTTCTACATGAAGTCACCCATCGAGTAGTTGAGGAAAAAGGATGGGATGGTTTATGGGGTAATGCGGCAGGGACGATAAACAAGATAATTGACTCAAGTATAAGACTTAAAAGTGCATCATGGCGCAAAGCCACCGAAGACGCTACCGCAAGCCTTAAAGATACTTATGGCTCTGCTGATAAGGCTCCAAAAGATTTGTTGCGTGAGGAGACGATTACACACTTTTTACAGAACAATGCTAACCGAAGCCAGACTGTATGGCGTAGAATGGCTAATGCTATCAGATCGTGGGCGATAAAGACCGGTATCAGGCGTAAAATAACAGATGATGATATTGTTTCTATGGCTGAATACCATACCCAGAAGATGGCACGGGGTGGCGAAGTTATGGGCAAAGAGATCTCTGGAGATATAAAATTTTCCAAGTCAAAGTCTCCACAGCATCGCATTGTGGATATGATAAAGAACCAAGGAAATGAGGCTACCACCAAGGCACAAAAAGGTAGATTCACCCCTGAACGATCTGCTGAATTGCTTAAAATCTATGAAACAGCTAAGGATATAATCGGTGACGGCCAGAAACCGGCTACTCTTAAAATGGTGGCTTTCAATAAACTACTTAAATCAGTTCCTCTTGACGTGCGTGGCCGTGTTACTAAACGGCTAATCTCCATCAACAAGAAATATTCCAGAACACAAAATTCTTATTATGACAAGGCAATCGAAGCGGTAGCTGATGCAGTTGATAAGAAGCTGGTAGCAAATGCCGTAATCCAGATGAAAGATATGTTAAAGAAAGCTGCTGGCAAGAGAATAAAATCTGTTCTTAAAGGCCGGGTGGGTGGTGATACTCATGCGGTGGTTGTTAAGGCTCGTGAGTATATTAATATGTCACAAGCAAAGCAAGCTGAGTTCCTGCGCACTATGGACACCGAGACAATGTCTGACGATGAGATTAGGGCTGTTTCACTTGTTATGGGTCTTAAATCGAGGTCTATAGAGGATGTTATTAAATCTCATAAGATGTTAAGCGAGCTTATAAAAGGCGGGCGGGATGAGTGGACGCAGCGTGAAGAGAAACGCAAAGCGGTAGTTAAGGGGTTATCCGGCGTACTCGTAAGTGAAATTTCAGGGAAGGAAGATTATAAACCCCCCACACCAACAGAGATGTACATAAAGGAAGTAGCTGACAAATCCGTAAAGAATAAAGCCTTGAATGAGCTAAATAATTTCAGTAATAAAATGCAAAGCTGGGAATATTTAATTGATAAACTTGCCAAAAACTCAGGCAAAGCTAGTCTTAAATCTGACTCAGTAAAAACGCTTGGCGGCATTGCTTATGATGCGACCATGAAAGAAATAACGAGTAGCACAAAAGACACGGAATTTGTCGCTAATAAAGCTAAAGAGATATTTAAGACAGACGATATAAATTCCATCTTTATTAAAAATGGAATCGTTAATAAGATGGCAAACGTCAAAACGTCAGACGGGAAAGAGTTGCCATTATCGCAAGCAGCTGCATATCCATTATGGCAAATATGGCAATCTTCCGGACTACGTGAAAGGCTCATAAATGCTAATAAAATTGACGACAGCACAATGGCACAGATAGAGAAGTTCATGTCTCCTGAAACAAAACGCTGGGCTGAATGGCAAATGGATACATATTATAAAGACAATTATGACAAACTAAACAATGTTTATGAAAACTTGTTCGGAGTTAATCTTCCACAGGTAAGAAAATACGTACCAACTAAAGCTATTTATAATGAAGGTGAAGAAAAAGAAATGCAGCTTGATAATCGCCCATCAACCCATGCTTCCGTTTTGGAAGATATGCTTAAAGGAAGGACTGAAAACAAAAGAGCTTTCAAAATCCGTAATGGCGATGAAATTTTACTCCAGCATATAGCCAAGACAAACCATTTTGTAGCGTGGGCAGAACCAGTCAGGCTTTTCCGTGGTATATTTGGTAATGGTGACGTTAGGGCGGCGATTAGAGAGAACGTGAAAGGCAATAATATGCTGCCTGTTGTTAATAAGTTCATAGATTTATTTGCCTCGCAGGGCGTTGATATGGCCTCTGCTATTCCCATACTTGATTCTATCAGAGCTAATTTCAACACATCTGTTATTGGCCTAAACCCTCTCATTACCATAAAGCAATTAACATCTATTCCAGCTTTTGCGGCTGATATTCCAGTAAAGGATTGGGCAAGATTATCAGCTGAATTTTGGCACAACCCAATTAAGGCGCTTAATGAAATAAAAAACACTGATTACATGAAAGCCCGGTATCGAGAGGGTTGGTCGAGAGATACAAGAACGCAAATGAAGCATAATCGTAAGGCTGGAGATATATTATCAGGGCATCAGAGCTTTAAAGATAGAACAATGATTTTAACAAAACTTGGCGATGCGGCGGCAATCGTTATTGGCGGATGGCCTGTCTATAAATATTATTATGACAAGGCAATTAAAGCTGGTAAGCCTGAAGTAGAAGCCAGGAAAATAGCCGATCGCGAATTTGGCATTATATCAGACCGAACGCAGCAGGCTCCGCACATAAAGGATTTAGGGCTTATACAACAATCTACTCCAGAGATGAAGTTATTAACCATGTTTTTAAGTTCTCCAATCTCATATACAAGAATGGTGCAGTCGGCATCAAGGAACTGGCAGGCAAACAAAAAAGATGCTGCAAAGAGATTGTTCATAGCTGGTATTGTGCTTCCGGCTATGTTCTCAGCTGTTAGCAATGCCCCTGGACTTATCAGAGGGAACAAAAAGTCAAAAGAACGCCTTACCGCCGATCTTTTAACTGGCCCGTTTGCAGGTATCCCAATAGCGAGAGAAGTTGTAGAAATGCTAAAATCATCAATTCTTCACGAGCGGTTCGGTAGATCTGTGAATATTTCTCCTGCTCTTGAAAACTTTGGCAAAGTCGGTTCTGCTGCTATCGAAATGACGAAAGACCACCCTGACAAAATAAAGGCACTTGATAAATCAGTGGATGCAATTATTTCACTTTTTGGGCTTAATTACAAACAAAGTAAAAACGCCGTTAATATTTGGTATAAACTTTTTAATGGCAAGGTTGATCGTGAGAATTGGTGGAGGATGCTGGGCTATTCTAAATCAGCAGTTGGTAAATGATGACACCTGAGGAATTAAAAACTATAACCAAGAAGGCCTTGGCCGATGCGCAACACGATTTTAGAATTGACTCTAAGCGTCATTACCTTGATCACATGGCAATATATCTTATAAATGTCCTGATTGCTATTGACCAGGGGATAAATACAATATTTTTTGCGGGTTCTCCAGATGAGACGTTATCTGCCAGAGCATATCGGGAAAACTCCGTGTGCATACGCTAATAAATATGTTATTCTTTTGGCAATCACACCACTGTAAAAGTGCGTTTAATTCTGAGATGGCACGTAAACAATTACCCTCTGTCTATAGAAATGACACCTGAGCAATTTACCACATTAATTAAAGTGCTGTCAGCCCACCGTCCGTATACGCTTACCGGGGCCGATGATTACCCTATACTGGCCACGACCCTGGGCGGGTTGGTGCTTGGTGTGGTATATATATGGCAAGACCTTAAACACACAATCATGGCGCACAAACAGGAGTGGAAAGAAGAATTAGAGTCGGAGATATCAGAGCGTAAGGAGCAGGACTCGTTTATCTGGAAGGCGCTTCGAGAGCATAAACTTGATTGTGAAAAAGAGAGGGAGAAGAAATGAATACCAGATTGCTAAGTGACCCTGTAGGTGCAAAATGATAATTATACGCCAAAAGCCCACACATGCTGGTACATTCGGCATACTTCTTGACGAGAGCCTTAATGAAGTGGCTAAAACGATTGAATTGCCATGGTACGATAACAAGGTAGACATCTCCTGCATTCCCGAAGGTACATACGAGATGTTACCCTACATCTCTCATTATCTTGGACAATGCTTCCGGATTCCGGATGTCCATATGCGTACTAATATACGGATGCACACCGGTAATTGGGCAGGAGATAAAAGCCTTGGCCTACGATCGGATGTAGAAGGGTGTATATTGATTGGTGAAGAGATAGGGCATCTGTATGGTCAGCCTGCTGTACTTAATAGTCGGGGGGCCATGCGAAAGCTACACAATTTAATACAAGACAGAACACCTCTCAGAATAGTCTGGGAAAACTCAAACACAAAGAGGATCTAAAACTATGAACCCATTAACTGTTAGCATCATTCATGCTCTTACCACTGCCGTCTTCCCGATAATCTCTGCCATTGTCGCCGCCTTTGTGGTGATCCTGCTCCGTACGTTGGCCAAGAAACTTCACATTAGTCTGTCTACAGATACCGTCAAAATTCTTGAGGGGCTGGCTGTAAATGGAGTGGGGATCGCAGAAGAACTTGCTGTCGGGGCCCTTAAAACTAAGGGAATAAAGATAACCTCCAACGGTAAACTTGATATCGCCGTAGCTCATATAATCGACGCTCTACCCACTATTAGCCGCTCTACCGCCGA
>VAPF01037689.1_pt1 | contig 24030 bp, 17 predicted proteins | sample 3393931 | NCBI WGS metagenome assembly VAPF01 (sample SAMN08290437, study PRJNA428436) | hydrothermal vent metagenome | isolation source: Deep-sea hydrothermal vent chimney | place: Atlantic Ocean: South-mid Altantic Ridge | depth 2773 m m | reverse complement strand
AGTATTCAGTGGCAACTACCCTTTCACTATTGCTGCTAATTTTGCCCAAAAAACCCTGGTACAGCTACGCAGTGAATATACCCATAAACGTCACACCTACACGGCACAGGTATTGAACGACCGGATGAAGTCTCTGACAAAATCTCTACATGGGTTTTTAGATCAGGATGACTTTCAACGGGTCAATAACGCTATCCAGAATGAGCTAGGCTCGTTTACTGATAGTCTTGGTAATCTACAAGTCATTCATGATGTATCGGATACGCTATTTACCACTATCGAAACTACCGTAAACAATGCGTTAACTCAGCAAAAATTACGTTTAACTGAGCTTCATAAACGTTTAAGTGATGTAAGTGATGAATTAGATAAAGCAGGAAAGAATATTGCCCGGGCACCTGAAGAGGCTCAAATCAAACCCATCATCGACAAAATCTCCAAAACACATGAAAAACGAGCGATGTGCATAGCGTTACAGAAAAAGCAGGTTGAGCTACATAAACGACATCTTCGTGATGCAATCAGTGTCGCTCGGCAACTCGACAAATTAACATCGGCCATTACATCAGATGAAGAGCAGGTGCGCACTTTGCAGTACGCCACTGGAGCCAAAGCGTTACTGAAGGGCTTTTCTACTGAGTTGGCCAAGCGAAAAGTGAAAGATCTTGAGACTGAGTTTGTGAACTCCTTCTACCGGCTGTCACGTAAGGAAGACATCAATCTTACTGCGTCCATTGACCCTAAAACCTTTACTGTTTCTCTGTTGAGCGAAGACGGGCGTGAGGTAAATAAAGATGAACTCTCTGCAGGTGAAAAGCAGATTTATGCAATATCGATCCTTGAAGCTTTAGCACGCACATCAGGACGCCGACTGCCAATTATTATCGACACTCCACTCGGCCGATTAGATTCTGTGCATAGATCAAAGCTGATCAATAACTACTTCCCCTACGCTAGTCACCAGATGATCATTCTTTCCACCGATACTGAAGTGGATGAGGCTTTCTACCACGAGCTTTCTCCCAGTATCTCTCACGCCTTCAAGCTTGATTATGAACCAACGGAAAGTTGCACCAGGGCAACGGAAGCCTATTTTTGGCGTGAACAAAAGGCCAATGCGAGTTAATCCATGTTACCTAACCGCGTAAAATTTTCCAAAACCGCAACTGACAGATTGCGATACATGAAGTCCAATACTGGCCTTACACCTAACATTTTGGCGCGCATGGCTATCATGTTGGCGCTCAAAGATGATAGCAGCCTGCGAAATGCAGGAGTAGCCGATAGCGATGGACAAGAGCTAAATAAAAGCGTTCTCTTTGGTGACCACGCCCATGTATATGAGGTTATGATCAATCAGTTCATCCACGACAACAATATTGACCAACCAATGCAGCAGATCATTGCCTCACTTGTAGAGGTTGGCGTACATAAAATGGGGCATGTAAAGAGCTTATCTGATTTATGTGAGTTTTAGAACATCGATATAAACTCAGATCTATGCGGGATCATGGGCCAGCCAGAAAAATAGTGTATTAACACCATCACACCTACTTGGCGGTATCCTGTGTCACTCTCGACAATTGCTCCGGTATTGCCCATCCTCCCTCATCCATGGACTCGCCCTATCTGCTGTTATTGGCATTTGAGCATTCTGAAATAACCGTGAATATTCTGTGATAATAAGGCCACTATGAAACCCGAAATATCTTTACGCACCCACGCTGGCATATGGATTGAATCCAAACCGGTTCAGCATCTGATTATTGGCTTGATTGTGTTGAATGCCATCAGCCTGGGAATGGCAACTTCTGATGCGCTTGAGGCAAAATATGGCTATTGGCTGAATCTTTTTGACAACGCAGTGCTGGTGGTGTTTGTCATTGAAATAGCCACGAAACTTTTCGCCTTCAGAGGACGGTTTTTCAGCAGCGCATGGAATATATTTGACTTCTTGATTGTCGCTATTGCCCTGGTACCCACCAGTGGACCACTTGAAGTGCTACGTGTGTTGCGCATTTTACGTGTGTTGCGTCTTATTTCGCTCATTCCACAACTGCGTGTGGTTGCCGAAGCATTGTTGGGAGCGATTCCTGGCATTGCCTCAGTGGCAGGTTTATTGTCCATTATTTTTTATGTGTTTTCGGTAATGGCGACAGAGCTGTTTGGCAGTGATCACCCTCAATGGTTTGGTTCATTGGGGGGTTCCATGTACACCCTGTTTCAGATAATGACTCTGGAGAGCTGGTCCATGGGCATTGTCAGACCGGTAATGGAAACTCACCCCTATGCGTGGGTATTTTTTATTCCTTTTATCCTGATCGCCACTTTCACGATGCTGAATCTGTTTATCGCCATCATTGTTGATGCAATGCAAAGTGTACAGGCAAAAAAAACTAAACAGGATAAAAAAGCTATCGAAGAAGTGGTACATACTGAACACCAGCAGCTAAGCGAAGAAATCAGAGATTTAAAGCAGGATATGAATGAACTGAAATTATTGCTGCGGAAAAACCATAAATCCTGATAAACGGCCTCACAGCAAGTTGACAAAGTATTAACATTACATCGGCAAAAGCCGATGTCCCGGGGTTTCAACCTCTGGATTCTGGCCTACGCCAGAATGACGGCATTCACAGCAAGCTACAAATATAATTTTACCCACACACACACGTTATCATCTTCACTGAAAATTAAGCGTTAAACCGTTTTGTTAGCACTTCAGTTACTGAAAACAGCGTCATTCCGGCATGCTTCTAGCCGGAATCCAGGGGCTTCCTTCCCTTCTGGACAAGCATCCCAACACATAGAGACATCATCTTTATTTTTACCTGTTTTAAATGATGGACTGCAATTAATATCGACCCCCACTTTATCCAGGTAGGGTGGAACAAGCTTAGCGGTTCCACCAAACGGGAAAGGGATATATCCAAGGTTCGATTAGCTATCGACATCCACCTTGGCTCACCGTTTTTCAGTGAGTCATTGTTGCATGAGGGGGGGCTCCTATTTCAAGCAATCGGTTTTTTGTTGCAGGTTTTTGATTTTTTTGTCAGTGGTCGTGGGCGTAGAGGTGATTTATTGTGGTTCCTTATAACTTATTGGTGGAACCGCTGCGCTTGTTCCACCCTACAGTTTTACTCTGTATTGAATAGAGCTGAACAAAAAAGTCCATAAACACCCTAACTCCACCATCTTCCCGGGTAAAGCTTAGCCTGACTACTATGCGCCATGGTGTTCTGTCCGCCCCAGGCCAAGATTATCATCAAAAGTCCATGTGTCATTACAGTAGAGCATTTGTTATTTCCATTGTTCTGGTGTCATATGCCTTTTGCTTTTTTTATCTCGTCTGTTCCAGTCCTTTTCCGGTTTAATCCGGGAACACTTATAAAAACAGCACCGAAAGCTGCGAGGGTAAATTTTATGCTTCAGGAACCTGTATGTTTCATACAATCGTAGGGTGGGCATGCTTTTTTGCCCACGCGGATACGGAATCACCGCGTGGGCACAAACTACGTGCCCACCCTACACTGCTCATTCCACAATGGCGTGTAGTTGCCGAAGTATTGCAATGAGCTGAAATCATTGCTGTGAAAAAATCATAAACCTGAATGAATGCTCCACCGGCCAAAGTCAGTCACTTCGATTACAGTTGTACCAGTAACATTGAACTCTAAACAACAAACTCAACAGGCCGACGCCCTGACACAAAATGCCTACCAAGCCTAGTATTTAATAAAGATGGCTGTAATAAAAACATGGTCTTGTACCGGATAATGTGTAACCTGGGTGGCAGACGGCTAACAATATAAAAGCATAAAATCGGCTTTGGAAATACACTAGGCAACCAGAGGATTATTCTGGTACCTGTATCGGCCAGGACTACTCTCCCAATGCAGCCAAGGGAAGTTACTGAAGTTCATTTCCGGTTAAGGGCTTTGTTTGCTATGCATGAGGTCTTGATTTTGAGCTGGGTGATGTCAGTGACTCATATAAAAATACGCCGCTATTCATACGGCTCGTGCGTGGCACATCACCCACGTTATTCGCTCATTCTGAAAACCTTGATCCACAGTAAATTTGTAGCCTTGCAAGTTCACATCCCGCTTATGCTAATGAGCCAGTCATTAATTACCCTACAGGAGACACATCATGTCGCATTCACTCCGAACAAAAGCTTTCTATTTTTGTGCCCTGTTCATTCTGATGATGGGCATTTCCACAATGGTAACTGCAAAGACAACAACAACCCACTCACTTCCTGGCAGCTACTGTCCGGACACAAATATTCTGCTGATCATTGCCGAGGACTTGTCTTCCAGTCTGGACTTCGTGATGCAATCACGCGCCGCGCAAACCAGGGGGGACCAGATCGAAATGCGGGCCATGCTTGATGCCTCAGGCATTACGCTGAAACAGGCAACCAGTCGTGGTGCCGGTGCGCGCACCGCGCTACTGATAAACAGCGTTATTTTATCTCGTGCGAAAGAAAATAACACACAATTGCTGACGTGGTTTCCGTTGTTGCACAGCGCCTTGCTTACCTTGCCATACGATGCTGCCAGAAGTGCCGCTGATGACGCCATCGGACGTGCCGAAGAAATATTACAAGGCGACCAAAATGCCGACCCTCTGGATCAACTCGGAAAGGCCCGCCATTTCCTGGTCTGTGATGATCTGGATATCCCCGTACAAGCTGCCATCAAGGAGCAGATTAAATTATTGTCACAAATCCGCCAGCATAAACCCGTAGCAACAAAAGACTTTGACAAACTCATTGATTCCTTGCGCACAGCACTAGCCTATGTTCTGGACAACAGCAAAACATAATCCGGTGACATCCCGAACTTGCACATAAAGATACACTCAACACAGAGATAAAAATGTCTGCCAATAAAAATAATGCCGTGACGACAAGTCCTGAAAAAAATAAAAAGATGGGTTTGTGGCAGGTGGTCGCACTGGCAGTGGGTACCATGGTGGGTGCCAGCATCTTCTCTATTTTTGGGTTGGGCGCACGTCTAGCTGGACCAAACCTGCCACTGGTTTTTGTACTGTCAGGCATTGTAGCCCTGCTGGTTGCCTACTCCTATGCCAGGCTTGGCAGCCGTATCATCTCTGATGCCGGACCTATCGAATTTATTCTCAGGGGCATGGGTGACAGCTTACTGACCGGGGCTCTGAGTTTCCTGTTCTGGCTGACCTACGTTGTTTCTATCGCCTTGTTTGCCAAGGGGTTTGCCAGTTATTTGTTGCCATTGTTGCACATCCAGCCATCGACACTGAGCAGTGACATCACTGAAACGGGCGTTGTGCTTGCCTTCCTGGCGCTGGGAATGTTTGGTTCTGCCGCGGTGGGCAAGGCTGAGTTGATTATCGTCGTCATTAAGCTTTCTATCTTAGCCTTGTTTGTTGTGCTGGGTATATGGAGCATCAAGACTTCTCTTGTGACACCTTCGTTTACATCTTCAGCGGTAACGGGAAGTGTCAATGCGATTGCTATTTTCTTCCTTTCCTACATGGGGTTTGGATTGGTCACCAATGCTTCTGAACATATGCAAAATCCGGAAAAAAATGTTCCCCGTGCTATTTATTTAAGTATATTTATCGTTAGCACTGTCTACATCCTGGTATCACTGGTAGCAGTAGGAAATTTGACGTTGCCTGACCTGATAAAGGCGCAAGACAATGCACTGGCCGTTGCCGCTGAACCCTTCCTCGGGCAAACCGGGTTTTTACTGATTTCACTGGGTGCCTTGTTCTCTATCGCTTCGGCGCTTAACGCGACGTTATTTGGTGGTGCTAATGTGGCCTATGCACTGGCAAGGGATGGTGAGCTGCCGCAGGAGTTCAATCGCAAGCTATGGTTTGGTTCCGGTGAAGGGCTTTATTTAACCGCGGCCCTGGGTATTGTTTTTGCGCTCACATTTAACCTGAATGGTATTGCCTCGATCACCAGCGGTGTGTTCATGGTCATCTATCTTTTTGTTCTTTATTCCCATTGGAAATTAAAAGACCGGTACGGAGGCAACCCTCTGATTATTGCAACGGGTTTTCTGGTGGTCGCTGCGGTATTTTTGCTGCTCCTGAATTATCAATGGCATACTGACCGGAACAGTTTTTATGGTACTTGTATCGTGTTGGGTGGCAGTGTGTTGGTGGAACTGGTTTATCGTGGCATCACCAAACGTGGTTTTATTCAGCGTGAACTGGCATTGCTAAAAAAGGAGAAAGAAACCCTGAGGAGCAAGATGAGTGAAGAGCTTGATCAGCTGCTACACAAAAAATAAGGAACTCATCTTACAGACCACACTCTATGTACTCATGCATCAGCCAACTTTTCCACTCATGAAAAAAATAACTGATCACACCACAAAATTATTGACCTGGACGAATCACCTGACGCATATCGTGATCAGTCTGGCGCTCGTCAGTGCCACGGCTTTGCTTGCTGTGCTCTTCTTTTACGATATCTATCTGGCCATTAAAAGCCACTCGTTGATAAAAGGGTTTTTACATGCTCTTGGCATTCTGTTGCTGCTTTGGACAATGGTAGAACTGATCAATACGGAACTTGATCACTTACGAGGAAGTGCCATTGATGTGGCTATATTTATCGAAGTCGCATTGGTTGTCGTGGTACGTGAAATCATTATGTTACCCGTAGCAGAAACACATCCCACCTGGATTGACCTGGGTATGTGGAGCGGTGCGGCGATTTTGCTCGGGTTAACTTACTATTTTGTTCGTTCCGGTCAACACCTCCTGAATCGATCGGTTATAACGGGCAACGTCAACAATTTTCCTGCAAGCAAGTAAACGATTCGATTCACCAGCAAGATGCCGCGATAGAGCACTAACCAGATAATCGCCAATGTCATTAAGTTAACAACAAGCGGCGTACCGTAGGTTGGTGGTGAGCTTGCGAACCCCAACATCGTCGATTCCGTTGGGGTTCACAAGCTCACCACCAACCTACAACAGGCCGGAAGTTTGGCTTAACTTAATGGTATTGGGATAATCACCATAAAAATCAGGCAGGGAGCATTTCACACAACCAAACCATCTATACCCATAACGATTAAGATTCAGACCTAAATCCCAAGCGCTATGGGTATATCAACAAAATAATGCCTGCTTTTGGTGGTATCAGAAATCACTTTGGTCATTTTGCCAGTAATTCTATAGTTTTACCCGAACACACAAGTTATTATCTCCAGCATTTTTATTGACTTTTCGAATTCAGCAACGGGTTCCCGTGAATAACCGGAACCCGGCAGAGTGGAAAATAAACGGGCAAAACAAACAATGTGGCTTAAATCCTTTCTGAGCAACCATGTATTAGCAAACACCACGTTTGTGGTGGTGTTATTAATTGGCACGCTCAGTTATCTTCAGTTACCCCGCGCGCAAGACCCGGAAGTCAATTTCAACTGGATCAGCATCATCACCCTGTTGCCGGGTGCCTCAACAGAAGATGTGGAAAAACTGATCACGGATCCATTAGAAGACGCCATTCGTAAAGTACAGGACATCAAGTTTGTGTCCAGCACCAGCCGCGAAGGCATTGCCGATATTCTGGTGCGCTTTGAAGACATCAGCGAACGCCTGTTCGACAAACGCATTAATGATTTGCGCCGCGAGATTCAAAACAAAGCCAATGCCGAGTTGCCGGACGAGGCCATAGACCCGGTGATACTGGAAATTACCACGTCCAATAATTTCCCCACCGCCACACTCATTCTCACCGGCGAAGCCAACGACGAGTTGTTACGCAAAACCGCGTTTAATGTGCGCAAGGATCTGGAACGTATTAATGGTGTCAACAGTGTCATTGAAGCCGGATTAACCGACCCCGAGCTAAAAGTCGCCTTTGATCCGTCTGCCTTGCGTGAAAGAGGCATTTCTCCCACACAACTTGCTAACACGGTGCGCCGTTATTTTCGTGACGTGGTCGCAGGTGATATGCAGATCGGCCAACAATCATGGGTCGTGCGTGTCGTCGGTACCGATGCTGACCCCGGTTATCTGGAGAGCCTGCCCATTATCGACACCGAACAAAACATTATTATCGGTGACGTGGCAGAGGTCAGCTGGAGCCACGACAAATTCAACAAATTGTCACGCTATAACAATCAGCCCGGTGTCACTTTTGCGGTAACCAAACAGGCCACGGCCAATATTCTTGATCTGGTTGCACAGATCAACCAGTACCTTGAGCAAAAAAACACCGTACTGGCCGCAACGGGTTTAAAACTCACGTTACTGGATGACCAGACGGAAAGTACCCGTGAAGCCATCAGCATTATGCAAGGCAATGCCTTGCTCGGCCTGCTGCTGGTGGCATTAATCACCTGGATATTCCTTGGCGCACATATTGCTTTTTTTATCGGCATCGGTATTCCTTTCACCCTGGCCGGTACCTTTTGGTTACTCAGTGCCACCGGACAAACACTGAACCAGAATATCCTGCTCGGTGTCGTCATTGTGCTGGGCATGCTGGTAGACGATGCGGTAGTGGTGGTGGAAGCCATTTATTATCGCATTCAACGCGGTGCGCAAAGTATGCAGGCGGCCATTGATGCCCTGAAAGAAGTCTTTACCCCGGTAACCGCCTCAGTGGCCACCACCATGGCAGCCTTTCTGCCATTAATGTTGATGCCGGGCATCGTCGGAAAATTCATGTTCACCGTGCCCTTTGTCGTGTCTGTGGCATTGCTCATCAGCCTGATTCAAGCGTACTGGATGTTGCCCGTGCATATTTCCATGAGCCGCCTTGACATGTCATCACCGGGTAAACTGCAACGCTGGCGTACACGCTTCCTGCACAAGCTGCGCCTCAAGTACGGCAAACTGCTGGTGCGGGTATTGCGCAAACCCAAACGTTCTCTGGCCGTCGTGCTGGCCCTGTTTCTGGCGGCAATAAGCGCCATTGGCAGTGGTATGGTGCGCGTCGAATTTTTTGCCTTCGACCCTATGCGTACCTTTTACATCAACGTGGAAATGCCACCCGGCAGCACCCTGCAAAACACGCTTGATACGGTGGATGCCATTGCCAACAAGGCGCGTGCGCACCTGAACGACGATGAAACACGCAGCATCAGTGCCACCGCCGGGCAAATGTTTACCGAAGTCGCCCCGTTTTTTGGTGATAACTACGGGCAGGTTTTTGTCAGCCTGAACCCAAAAACCGATGATATGCGCAGCGTCAGTGACATCATTGAATCCATGCGTACCGATGTGATGGCCACGGCAGATGCGCGTCTGATCACCTTTTTCAAACTCACCAAAGGGCCGCCGGTCACCAAGGCGATCAGCGTCAAAGTACGCGGTGATAATTTTGTGGAATTACGTGCAGCCACTGATGCCTTGCGAGGTATCCTCACGGATATTCCTGAAGTGATGGACATCACCGACAACGACAGCCCCGGCAAACACGAACTCAAACTGCAACTGGACAGCGATGCCGTGCGCCGTAGCGGACTCAACCCGGCGGATGTCAGCAATGCCATACGTCTGCTGTTTGATGGTGAGGTAGTGGCTTCCATGCAATACGAATCAGAGCGTGTGGAAGTGCGCGTACAGGCAAAACGCACCAGCCTGCACAGTATTGATCAATTACTGGAAATACCGCTGACCCTGCCAAAAGGTGGTGAAATACCGTTAGGCCAACTGGTAGTCGCAGAAACCGGACTCAGCCGCAGCAACATCCGTCACTATAACTTCCGCCGTTCCATCACTGTGGAAGCGGATATCGACAAACAAAAAATCAACACGATTCAGGCAAACAATTTGGTGATGGAAGGCTGGGAAAAAATCCGCCTGCAACATCCCAATGTTGATCTGGATTATTCCGGTGAACTGGCTGACATCCAGGAGAGCCTGGACTCCATGCTGGTATTGTTTTTGTTTGGTCTCGGGCTGATTTATCTGATCATTGGCACCCAGTTTAAAAGCTACTGGCAGCCATTCATGATTCTCGCCACCGTGCCATTAGCTTTCACTGGCGTCACCTTCGGCCTGCTAACCACCGGCAATCCGTTAAGCATGTTCACGATGTATGGCGTAATAGCGCTGGTCGGCATTGCAGTGAATGCCGCCATAGTGATGATTCACGCCGCCAACCAACGACTGGAAGCTGGCATGAGCGTATTGCATGCGACCATTTATGCGGCACGTCGCCGCGTAGTGCCTGTCATCATTACCTCGCTGACCACGATTGCCGGACTGTTTTCACTGGCTGTTGGGCTCGCCGGTGAATCCCTGATCTGGGGGCCAGTGGCCTCGGCCATTGTGTGGGGGCTGGCCTTTTCCACCGTGCTGACACTTTTTGTTATACCCTTGCTGTATCGTACGTTTATGCGGAAATCTCACTCATAGGATTCAGGCTTAAAATAACCATCTCGCAGCGAAAAACATTGACGACGCCCCCTTTATTTGGTTACAGAGCGCACCGTTTGACAAAAATATCATATTCCGCATACTAAAGGTTGACTGTTAATCAAGCATCACATTTCAAACCTGACTAGGGAGTACACGATGAAAAAAACGTTAATTGCTGCTTTATTGATCACCCCAATGGCTGCGGGCATATCGACAGCCATGGCTGCCCCCAATAACGCCGGCTGTGGTCTGGGCTCAACACTGTTTGACGGACAAAGTGGCACTCTCCCACAGATACTCGCCGTCACGACTAACGGCACCTCTGGCAACCAGACCTTCGGTATTACCTCTGGTACTCTGGGCTGTGAAGAAGGTGGCGTTGTGACAGCCTCCGCTGCCGTCAACATGTTTGCTGGCAACAACCTGGATTCCCTGTCCCGTGATATGTCCGTGGGACAAGGTGAGTCGCTCGAATCATTGGCCAGCCTGATGGGCATCAATGCTGCGGACAAGTCTGTGTTCTTTACAGCTGCCCGAGCAAACTACGGAAAAATCTTTTCCGCAGATGACATCACCGCCGGAAAAATGCTGGAAAACCTGTATCTGGTTATGGCAGAGCAAAAAGCGCTGGCGCAATACGCTCGCGGTTAACGATATTCACTCCTGACCTCCAGGAATGAAAGAATGCCCCCGGCCAACTCGGCGGGGGCATTTTTTGTATGTACCCGTGGTGTTTGAGGTTTAGGCCTTTAATATGTGTCATATCCATTTCATAGCAAGGCGAAATGACGAGTAATAGCCAGACTATTGCGAGGACAACAACGCAGCCATGGAATGAAGAGAGCATGTAATAAAACCGAAATCTCAATCGCTACGGATATATGTATATGTTTCATCCATTCAGTTTCAATCATGCAAGGTCGGCACGTTTTTTTATGTGGACACCCTGCCGGGCTACGTTCATCCACAGCTGGCACACGCTATTTTATGTCTGTACATTAATTGCAATGCTGATTTTCAGCCCTGCATTATTCGCATCGTCCTCCGTCTCGAACACCCCGTACCTCAACCAGCTTATTGCACAAGCGCAAAAATTACGCCTGGCAGAAACACCGCAGTGGCACTACCTTCTGCATTATCGAAAAAGCCTGCTCGGCCAACTGGAAAGTGAAGCAGATGACCCCACTTTTTTCACAGCCGCCAATGGAAAATACAATTCACAAGCAGAACTCACCGCCACACTCACGCAGTTTTTCTCAACAAAACACTGGGGGAAAAAACCGGAAACGGCTCAGTGTGCCTTTGTTGCCCGTTATGAATGGCTGAATAGCCAGCTACATTTTGACCCCGAAAAATTACCACCCCAAGCCTGTGAAGAATTTGACAGGTGGTATGCAGGCATTAACCCTGGCAGCCTCACCCTGATCTTTCCGTCTGCCTATTTGAATAATCCCTCGTCCATGTTTGGACATACTTTGCTGAGAGTAGACACTCCTGGACAAAATGAAAACACGCGACTACTTTCGTATGCCATCAACTATGGTGCCCAAACAAACAATGACAATGGCATTGCCTTCGCCGTCAAAGGTATTTTTGGCGGTTATTATGGCACCATAGGTATTGGCCCTTATTATAAAAAAGTCAAAGAATATTCAGACTTTGAAAGCCGGGACATCTGGGAATATCAACTCGAATTTTCCGATACTGAAATTCGCCGCCTGATGGCGCATGTGTGGGAATTACGAGGCATAAAATTCGATTATTATTTTTTTGATGAAAATTGTTCATACCTGATACTCCTCCTGCTTGATGTCGCCCGCCCCAGCCTTGGCCTCAGCCATCAACTTGGCGGCTGGGTAATCCCCTCGGACACTCTACGACTGGTCGCCGAGAAACCCGGCCTCATCAAAAAAACCGTATATCGCCCCGCTGCTGGCACCAAACTGATGCACCTGTCTGATTCGATCTCTGACGCTGCCCGGCTTGATGCACTGGCACTGGCCAATCAGCAAAAAAACCTGGCAGAATTTCTGGCCGAAAAAAGCACAAACCAAAACTCCGAACAGGAAAAGGCTGACATTTTGCTTCTGGCACACGATTTTGTGCGTTATGAATTTCTTGCCCAGCGCCGGGAAAAAACAACATCATCCCGTCTTTCACGGGAGTTATTACGCGCACGTAGCGCAATCGTCTCTGCACATCCGCCAAGCCCTGTCCCTACACTTCGTGTGTCTCCCGAACAAGGCCACGCCACAGGCATGTTACAACTCGGCATAATCAATGAAAACAATGACAGTTTTTTACAGCTACGCTTACGCCCCGCCTATCACGACCAGCTGGACAATGATGACGGGTACGTACCCGGCGCACAAATCGATTTTTTAAATATCGCTCTGCGATACCGCATGGACGAGCCAAAACTGGAACTTGATGAATTCACGCTGGTTGATATTATTTCGCTATCACCACGCTCCCGTTTTTTTCAACCCGTTTCCTGGCGCATACGCACAGCATGGCAACGCCGCATATTGCCCGATACGCAATCACCATCCAAGCTCGCATTTCGTGCCGATGGTGGTGGTGGTCTGGCAATACGACCGACCCGAAACATCCTGGCGTTCGGCCTTTTAAACGCAGGAATAGATGCCCACTCACAACTAAAAAATAATTACACAGCTGGTGTTGGCGCAGAAGCAGGCGTCATCATACAAGCCACCCCGCAGTGGAAATGGCAACTACACGCACAACACATGAATTTCCGCACGGGTAAACCCCACACCTACAACACGTTTAAAATTGCCCAGCGTTTTGTTTTTGCACCACAACAAGCCCTTGGCCTGGAATGGTCACAGCAACGCGCTTTTGGCCGCAGGCTGGAAAATTGGACACTCTCGTGGCGCTGGTATTTATGACCGGCACACGCCTCCCGTTACTTTTTATTATTTTCCTCAGCATCAGCCTGAATGGTTGCACGGGGGTTTTTTTCCAACCCATGAAGCCATTGGTGCGCACACCGGGCGACATCAACCTCAACTATCAAGACATTCATTTTATCAGTCAGGATGGCACAAACCTGCATGGCTGGTTTTTACCTGCAGAAGGTAAAGCACATGGCACTATACTGCTATTGCATGGCAATGCTGAAAATATCAGCACCCATATTGGCAGCGTATACTGGCTTCCACCTCGCGGTTTTAATGTATTTTTGTTTGATTACCGCGGTTACGGACAGTCTGCGGGAAATCCTGATTTACAAGGTGCATTTCAGGATATCGAAGCTGCATTGCTATGGCTACAAAACAAACCTGACATCGACCCGACACGCATCGTCGTCCTCGGTCAAAGCCTTGGCGGTGCCATGGGCACCTATGTTTTTGCAAACACGGGCCAGTCACAAATAATCCGTGCGCTAATTCTGGATAGCGTCTTCAGTGATTATCAGCAAATTGTCCGTGAAAAACTTGCCGATTTTTGGCTTACATGGCCACTGCAATATCCCTTGTCCTGGCTGGTCACTGGCAAATATTCGCCAGTAGAAGCCATCGGTCAATACAGCCCCACCCCTATACTTGTTATCCACAACAAAACTGACGCCATCATACCTGCTCATCACGCAACGCAACTTTTTGCCCACGCAACACCACCAAAAGAATTATGGCTAATGCCCGAAGGTAGGCATATTGCAGCACTGAACCGGCCTGAAACAAGAAACAGGCTGGTAAACTATCTGCTCAAAATCCTGGATAACCCGACACAGTATAAATAAAGCGTGGCAAAAAACATGATAAAAAAGCTCACTGTCTACCTATTTTTCATTGTTGCAGGCACATCCCCCAATATTGCCTTGGCCGCCCTCACACAAGATCCTACTCTAAACTGGCAAACACTCTACACCAAACATTTTGAAATTCATTTTCATGATGGTGAAGAACCGCTGGCCCGAAAAGTGGGTAACATCGCCGAATCCGTGCATACCGAACTCACCCGGAAATTTAACTGGGCACCTCGGGCGAGCACACAAATCATACTGAGTGATCGTTTTGATTTTACCAATGGCTCAGCCACACCAATACCCCGCAACGAAATGCATCTGCTGGTAACGCCCCCCTCTGGCAGCAGCGCGGTTTCAGATCACGACAACTGGCTGGAGCTGCTTATCATTCATGAATACACCCACATTTTGCAACTTGATAAAGTCAGTGGTTTTCCTTCCACACTGCGCAAGTTGTTCGGGCGCAACCCGTTTCTGTTTCCCAACATATTGCAACCACCCTGGCTTATTGAAGGTCTAGCCACTTATGAAGAAACGGATAAAGCACGCGGTATCGGTCGCGGCCAGAGCACAATGTTTCGTGGCCTGATGCGACAGGAAGTCATCAACGGCATCAAACCCATTCGCCAGATCAATCAACCACTGAACAGTTGGCCACTGAATACCGTGCGTTACCTCTATGGCGTGTATTTTTATCAGTTTGTTGTAGAACGTTATGGCGCAGAAAAAATCACTGAACTGGTGGAGCAATACAGCAACAACCTGCTGCCTTTTTCCATCAACAACAACAGTCGGCGCGTGCTGGGCAAAAACATGGCCGCCTTGTGGGATGAGTTCAGTGAATACCTGCAAGACACTTTTTCCAGCGAAATAAAAAACATTCAACAAGCCGGAGAAATAACAGGCACACAAATCACCCACACCGGTTATTTCACCCGTTCACCACAAGTATCCGACAACGGAGACATTTATTACCTGGAGGATGATTTACAAACTGAACCCCGACTGATGGTGATCCGGCAGGGAACCACAAACCCTGATGTCATTGCCGATGTCCGTGGCAACCGTTTTGATCTGCACCCCACCGCAGGAATCATCGTCGCAGAGATCGATACAGTCAATAACACCAACCTTTTTTCTGACCTGTATCACCTTGACCCGGACAACGGAAACAAAACCCGGCTAACGTACGGAAAGCGTTACCTCCAGGCCACGTGGAGCGCTGACGGAAAAAATATTATTGCCATACACAACCAGCTCGGCCAACACGCCTTGCATCTGCTGGATAAACACGGCAATAAAACCGACACGCTCTGGCAAGGCGAAGACAACACCATTATCAGCTCTGTTAACGCATCGCCCGATAGCAAGCATTTGGTGATGGCCGTATGGCGACCCGATACCCTATGGAACCTTGAGCACTTCAACCTTCAAACGCGTCAATGGACCTTGTTAACCCACGACACCCATATCGAAAACGGTCCGCGTTTCAACCATAATGGTCAATCCATTGTATTCAGTGCCGACTACGACGGCATGTTTAACATTTACCAGTTAACATTAGCCAACGGCAAACTGGAAAAACTCACCAACGTCATCGGCGAAGCAAGCACACCCGCCCTGCATCATACCGCCAACGGCGAACAACTCGTTTATATCAACCTGGGAGCTACTGGCTACGATTTATTTCAGCTCAGAGAAACCAGCCCCATCGCCCTATCGACAAATACAAACACCGCAACCAATACCGCCGACAATCGTCCGTCGACTCAATATGCACCCGTCCAAAACGCAAGTATCGAACCCTATAATGCACTCCCCCGCATCATACCCACCGCGTGGTTCCCCTACTTCCTTTTTGATGATGTGCGCAGCGAAATTGGCTTTACCACTACCGGTGCAGACCCGTTACGACGGCATGCTTATGGTGCCCTGCTGGGATACGATACCGACAACCAGTGGCTAGTAGGCCAGTTCAATTATATTTATGATCGCTGGAATCCCACTTTAAAATTTAGCCTCAATCGACAGGTACTGGCATTTACAGATGATACCGGCAAGGTGGAAGGCTACCGCAACTCCGACATTGTTTCTGCAGAAGCCATCTGGCCCTTTTTTCGTTATGAACAGCAATGGTTATTACATGCTGGCATGGTCAGTGACTCAGAATCCGATAAAAAAATTCTTTCTAACGTTGGTAGCATCAACAGCCTTGATGATCGCATTGCAGGACTCGCCGTCAGTTACAATTCTGCACGAACCTATACTCGATCCATCAGCCCCGCCTACGGGCGACAATTCCGCGTAATTGCCGAAGACAACGATATTCTGAATAGCGACTTCAGCGGCCAGACCTACACGCTCGACTGGCGGGAGTTCATCGACCTGCCAGGGCAACACGTTATCGCCACCCGTGCAGTGCTCGGCTGGGGCACAGAAAACCCGCGTGACTTCCGTCTCGGAGGCACTCTGGAAACCAGCGTACCGCCTGCCCCGCAAGCAACGGCACTTGCCTTGACACAAAACATTTTTGGCCAGCGTCGTTATCCCCTGCACGGTTATAAACAAGGCCGCGCCGATTTACGCGGCCGACGCATGGCGCTAATAGAAGCCGAATGGCGTTTCCCCATTGCTCTGATCGAACGTGGTTTTATGGCCCCCCCCATTGGCCTGCATCAAATCCACGGCAAGCTGATTTACAACTGGGGAGAAAGCTGGGACCAGGACAGTAATATACCTGCCCTGCGCCGTGGTGCCGGTATTGAAATCACCACCGAGTTAGTACTCGGCTACTGGCTGCCCATGAACCTGCGCTTCGGTTACGCCAAAGGTTTTGACTTTGGTAGCGAAGAACAGGTTTATATTGAAGCGCATGTGCCTCTGTTTTAATGTGAATTAAGGATTAAATCGTTTTGTTAGCACTTTATAATTATTGAAAATATCGTCATTCCGGTCTGTTGTTAACCGGAATCCAGAGGTGTAACCGTTCACGGTATTTACCAAGCGAAAACCCAATTGATACCTTAATTTCATGGATGCAACATTAACGATACATCGACGCTAATGAACAGACGAGAGGCTGAAAAGATTTACATCGCAGGCAAAGAGGCTGTAATTGATGCGTTGTATCGCATGCAAGCAGGAATAAATGCGTTAGAGAATCAGGTTCAATTGCTGACTGAAACCGTTGCTAAATTATCCAAAAATTCATCGATCTCACATAAAGCCCCTTCATCTGACATTGTAAAGCCAAACAAGAAAAAATTGAAACCGGGTTCTAAACGAAAAAAGGTGGCCAACCTGGACAGGTTAAGCATGAACAGGTGACTTTCTCTCACGAAGAAATTAACCATACACAAACTGATAGCCTCAATGAGAGTCCGGCCTGTGCAAGTAACAATCTCATCGTATTAGATACACCACCACGCGTATTACAACAAATCAGTCTTAAGCCGATTCGTTTTGACGTCACCGAATATCAAACTTAGCCTCATTACTGTGGTGATTGTCAGGAAATTTATTATGCTACGTTACCCGATGACGTGGCCAAAGCGGGCTTGTTTGATGAAGAACTTACCGCGCTGGTGGCTTATATGAAACATGTTTGCTATGCATCATTTTCCACGTTGCGTAAATTTTTGCGTGATGTGATGGGTGTTCAGGTGAGCAGAGGATATTTGGCAAATATGTATTCAAAAAGTGAGTGCATCACTCGGCCCTCCTTATGCACAACGGCTTAATCTTTTGCCACTGGAAACAGAATTAAATGTCGATAACGCCGTGAACGGTTACGATTTTTATTACTTTTATGCGGAGAGGTTTCTCCAACAAAGGTTGGGTAATCAACAACTCCGCAGCACACTGCGGGGAATTAAACCCAAAGAGATTAAATAAAGAATAGCCCGGTAGACGTCTAAATCAATCACACCCAGCCTACTTCAAAATAACAGGGAATTATTTTCCCACCTCCCCCGGCACCACTGAACACACTATAACCCAAAGCATATCACCGCCCACCGCAATAAAATAGATTTAAGTTAATGGATACACCTCTGACTTAATTTAAACCGCTTGATACGCTACACTTAGCCAGCATGAAAATATCTTGATGGATTTTGTATCAGAAACAAACATATGAGCAGAAAAAACAAACAACGCAGCTATAAGCCCGGTTTTTTGGCGGTCATCGGTATAATAGCGCTATTAATATTTATTGTTATTCCATTAATGACGCTGACATACATCAGCGATTCATATGCGCTTGTCAAAGAAACAGAAAAGGTTGATGCCAGCAGTGCGGTCAAAATAAAGAAAATCGCCAGACAACTCTATGGTGATTTAATCAACCCCTCATCCTCGCAGCGATCCGAAATCACAATTTCACAAAATGAAATCAATGGCATCATCGCATTGGCTATGCGTGGTTTCAAGGGATTCAAAGGACGGGCAAATGTGACACCAATTGGCATTAAAGGGGCTTTCACATTCCATGTACCCAAAAACCCGTTTGGTGATTATATAAACCTGTCAATAACCATCGACCCGTCACCAAACGCCCTGGTTATCAATAATGTATCGATCGGGAGTCTCGAAATCCCTGGAACGCTGGCATTATCCGTCGCTGAAACGTTATTGAATATACTGTCAAATAAAGAGGCGATCGGTACTTCATTAATAAATGCCGTAGAATCAATCCAGGTTAAAAACTCAAAATTACACCTTGTGTATCGCCCCGTTATCGGGTTAAGGCAGGCCATAAACAAAACCAAAGGAACCGTTAAAAATATTCGTGATGATCTGGCATTACTGGGTGACCCTAAAGTCGTCAAACTTTATTATCAGATGCTGTGTGAGTTTCATGAAAAAATTAGCGGTATTGGTGATGTCCCACTGGGTTATTATCTGAGCAGCGCATTCTCTTTTGCTGAAAAACGCAGTCTTGCAGGCGAAAAACCCGAAGAGGAAAACCAAGCGGCACTACTGGCGCTCGCCATATTTCTAGGGTCCGCTAATTTTGATTCTGTTATTGGTGCGATTGATAAAAAAACCTTTCAGCGCTGCCCTTCCGCCGAGAAACATATCGTGCTGGCGGAGCGTAATGATTTACGCCTGCATTTTATTTTTTCTGCGGCATTAAAAATCATTTCGGATAGTGGATTGAGTTTTGCCATCGGTGAATTCAAGGAGTTGCTCGACTCACAACAAGGCGGGTCTGGCTTCAGCTTTGTTGACATTGCAGCAGACCGGGCTGGCATTCGCTTTGCAGAACTGGCTTTGGATAATTCCACCGCATCGCACATACAGCGCATGGCACCAGAACTTACAGAAGAAAATATATTTTTCCCCTCCATCACCGCACTACCGGAAGGAATTTCACAGCAGGCTTTCGATGCACACGGAGGAATCGAAAGCAATTATTACAAAGAATACCTGGCAACGATCAATGCTCGCATTAACAACCTTCCGCTATACAAGAAAGTTATTATGAGGCCATGATTTGACTAATTTTCAAAATAAACATAAACCTAACACATCCGTTGAGCCGTAGCGAAAGCGGCTAAGATGCTCAAGATCAATGATCTTTTTCGGTTATTTTGAATAAAAGCGTATCACCCATACGGTGAAGTTCAACATGTTCGGAAAAGCCCTTGAGATTGAGCGCATTAGGCGTTCGCAGTAGGCTCAACGGATGTGTTAGGTTAAACGAAGCCTCCCCATCAAAAAAACCCTAATGCCCGCTAATACCGCCCACCCGATTTATGGATATAATTAGATAATTCCTGTGTTTCCACATTCATGCGCATCAAATTCATATGTGTTAAACGAAACAAGCCACGCATGACTTTGTAAATGATACGAGGATGTGACTCCAGCAAACACTCAAAGTCAGAGGGGATCAGGGTATAAACCGTAGTATTGCCTTCCGCCGTCAGCGTTGCTCGACGAGGTGCCAAGTCTACAAAAGCGCGAGTGCCTGCGCACTCCCCCACTTTCATGGAGTAAACAGGAACATTCTTTCCATCAATTTCACTGCTGACAATCAGTTTTCCTTTTGTCAGAATAAACAACCTGTTGTCATCCTCGCCTTCTTTCACCAACACTTCACCAACACTTCACCATCTGTCAGTGAGCGTACTTTCATGACGTTTGTCAGTATCTGGCATTCATCCTTTTCCAGTTCCTGCCCTAGCGAAGAATCGACGATTGCTTCGCATTCCAGTTGTTGATCTTTGTCTTTTTGGCTCATGTTGATATATTCCCCCGTTTGTTGTTCACACTCTAACAAAACTGCATGTCCGATAAAAATACACGGCCATTGTTAATCTGTCATTTTATAACGACCCTTCAGGAACGTGCATGTCATCTCTTTGGGCTCAATTTCCCACCGCTTGCTGCGAGGTTGTTTATTGTGAATTAAGGGCTGAATCACTCTGTAAGAATTTTTTTTACTGGAAGCACCGTCATTTCATATATCTTGTTAACCGGAATCCAGTGGTTTAGAACTTATATTGTCGTGGTGCTAACAAGTGGCGTGTTATAAACACAGAACTCGCAGAGACGCAAAGGGGCACAGAGAAAAACATTAAAAACTCTGCGGCCTCTGTATTAAATACCCAGCAATGCTTAAAAAAATATTTTCAGCGTTTACTGTGTCACACACTCTTTTTTCAGCAATTCCAGCAGTCCTTCTTCATCCAGAATGTCAATGCCCAGCGCTTCAGCTTTTTCCCGTTTTGAGCCTGCGGCTTCTCCGGCAATCAGCAGATCGGTTTTTTTCGATACACTGCCTGCCACCTTGGCACCCAACGCCTGTAATTTTTCTTTGGCTTCACTGCGTCCCAGCTTGTTCAGAGTACCGGTAAGCACAACGGTTTGTCCTGCCAGCGGCAGGCTTTCCGTTTCTACAACGTCAATAATAGGCCAACGCACACCTTGCGTCAGCAGCTGCTCAATCACTTCCCGGTTATGCGCCTGCTTGAAAAAAGTCACCACATGCACCGCAACAATGGGACCAACATCCGACACAGTCTGCAAATCTTCTTCGTCGGCCTGCATAATCGCATCCAACGTTCTGTAGTGGTTCGCAAGGTTTTGCGCAGTAGTCTCACCTACTTCGCGAATACCCAGGGCAAACAGAAACCTCGCAAGAGTTGTGGACTTGCTCTTTTCCAGCGCCGACAGCAGGTTTTCGGCGGACTTTTTTGCCATACGTTCCAGCCCGGCGACAGTTTCCGCTTTAAGCTGAAACAAATCTGCGGGATTTTGTACCCGTCCGGCATCCACCAATTGCTCTACCAACTTGTCACCCAGACCTTCGATATCCATGGCACGGCGCGAAGCGAAGTGCTTGATGGCTTCTTTGCGTTGTGCCGGGCAAAACAGGCCGCCAGAACAACGTAAAATTGCTTCGCCTTCTTCACGCTCCACATCTGAGTCACATTCTGGACACTGGTCTAGCATTTTGAAGGATTGTGTATTTTGGGGACGTCGGGATAACACCACGCGGGCGACTTTGGGAATAACATCACCGGCACGATAAATCACCACAGTATCGCCAATACGCAAATCCATGCGGTCAATTTCATCCTGATTGTGTAAGGTCGCATTGGTGACAGTAACGCCCCCGACTTCCACCGGCTCCAGCCGAGCCACTGGCGTTAAAGCACCAGTGCGTCCTACCTGTACATCAATTGCCAGTAGACGGGTGATGGCTTCTTGTGCTGGAAATTTGTGCGCAATGGCCCAACGCGGCGCACGCGAAACAAAACCCAATATTTGCTGCTGGGCAAGATCATCTACCTTATATACCACGCCGTCGATGTCGTAAGGCAGCTGGTCGCGTTGTGCGGCAATGTGCCGATAAAATTCCAGACAAGCATTAATACCTTTCACCGTCTGTGTTTCCAGACACACGCGCAAGCCCCAGCCTTTCAGGCGTTGCAGAATAGCAGCGTGGCCATCCGGCAATGTTCCATCCTCCACTTGTCCAACGCCGTAACAAAACATGGCCAGTGGCCGGGTAACTGTGATGCGTGAATCCAATTGCCGCAGTGAACCCGCTGCGGCATTACGCGGGTTGGCAAAAGCCTTTTCACCCGCAGCGTTCTGGCGTTTGTTCAGCTCCTCGAAACCCGCCTTGGGCATGTACACTTCACCACGGACTTCGAGCAGGCGCGGATAATCACTGCCCAGCAGATGTAACGGAATTGATTTGATGGTACGTACATTTTGCGTAACATTTTCGCCTGTCATACCATCACCACGAGTAGCTGCCCGTATCAGTATGCCGTCTTCGTACAGCAAGCTGATCGCCAGTCCATCGAGTTTAGGTTCAGCGGTAAACACGATGTCTTCACTGCCGAGTTTTTCATTCACCCGACGCGCAAACGCCAGCACATCTTCATCGTTGAAAGCATTACCCAGTGATAACATGGGGACCACATGCTGCACTTCATCAAATGCCGCAAGAGGCTGGGCTCCGACCCTTTGTGTCGGGGAGTCACTGCTCACCAGTGCCGGGTATTTTTCCTCAAGAGCTTGCAGGTCACGAAACAAGCGGTCATATTCCCCATCCGGTACTTCCGGGTCATCTAACACATAGTAGCGGTAATTATGGTGATTGATTTGCTCACGCAGAGTTTCCGCCAGTGCGCAGATTTCAGCAGGAATATTCATTTTTGAGTCAGTCAACAGGAGCTTTCCTCGTCGGACGTTTCTTCCTGGGAATCGTCGAACAATTCTTTTTCAAAACCAAATTTCGTCATGTCTTCAATACGCTGTGGATAGAGAATACCGTCAAGATGGTCAACTTCATGCTGTACCACGCGGGCGTGAAAACCTTCCACCTCACGTTCAACAGGCTGACCCTGCGGATCAAAACCCCGGTAAATAATACACCGATAGCGCGGCACCCAGCCCCGCATTTCCGGCACACTGAGGCAACCCTCCCAATCGCTTTCGATTTCATCACCAAGCAGGTGAATTTCGGGGTTTATCAGCACGGTAAGTTCCACAGGCTCTCGCCCAGGGTAACGGGGGTTGTTTTCAAAGCCAAAAATCACCACCCGTTGCAACACGCCGATTTGCGTGGCGGCCAGCCCGGCACCATCAGCCGCAGCCATGGTGTCCAGCATATCCGCCACCAACGTATCCAGTTCTGGCGTGTTAAACTCCGCGACGGGCAGTGCTGTTTGTAACAGACATGGATGACCGATGCGTAAAATGGGTTGTGCAGGCATAATACTGTCCTTAATTACTACTCTTTACAGGGTGATTTGAGTGACGTTGACAAACCGCTATCATAACAAGAACTTCTGCCAACCGGCGTATCATGCCTGTGCATTTCCTCTTATGCTTTTTTTGCTGGCAACATTATTGCCGATGCTGGCTACTGCCGGGGAAAAGTCCGCCCCTCCATCCTTGGACGATGCCCGTTGGTTTCAAGTGGAACTGATCCTTTTCGCCCAGAAAAATGGCGGGCCACTGGATGCCGAGCAATGGCCGGACATCGAAAGCTCGACTCTGCCCGATACCCTGCTGAAGCTGCATTTGCCACAGGATGCCAGCACTGCTGAAAGCCAGGTTTCCACCGATGCAGTCACCCGCTCTTCTGAAAACAGCCTCCAGTTGCCACGCGCCTACCAGATTCTAGGAGACGATGCCTTACAACTTACCGACGCAGTCAAAAAACTCCAGCGTTCGTCCCGCTTCACCCCCCTGCTTCACATTGCCTGGCAACAGCCGACCTATAACAGACAGCAGGCACAGCCGATTTTTTTCATGGAAGGCATGGACAAGCCACTGTCGGTTGAAGCCGGTGGGAAAATCACACCGGGGACCGATGATAAAATCGGCCCGCCCAACCCCCTCTTTGT
>VAPF01077248.1_pt1 | contig 24101 bp, 22 predicted proteins | sample 3393931 | NCBI WGS metagenome assembly VAPF01 (sample SAMN08290437, study PRJNA428436) | hydrothermal vent metagenome | isolation source: Deep-sea hydrothermal vent chimney | place: Atlantic Ocean: South-mid Altantic Ridge | depth 2773 m m | reverse complement strand
TCAGAGCGTTCTTGGTTGTAATTAAGTTTGATTGCACCCAGCATGCTGGTCGTTGTTGTATTCCCTGTCGTGCTGTTATAGCCTGCCTCTCCGCTTCCTGAAAGTCCAAGAGGCAACTCCTCCTCTGCGGCAAGGAGAGACAGGGGGGTGAGTGCGACGCTAATTAAGGCGATGGTTTTGATAGAGCGTGCTGAAAACATAATAACGAACCTTGTTTATTGTTGTGAATTAAGGATACTACACGGAAGATAAGTAGTTTTACCTGCCAAGCTTATAGTATTTAGTATTTTACTGAAATTTTCTTTAATTACAAATGGTCGTTTTGTGCGTGGTATCGCTTTAGATTGATAAAAGCCTTTTATTTCTATGCATAGAATAGGGCAAGTTTGCTAAAATAACGCTTTGTGTGAAGTCCCAATTTAAAAAAGACGGAAATATAATGAAATTTGATTTTTTAGATTTTGAACAACCGATTGCTGAGCTTGAAGCAAAGATTGATGAGCTGCGCCATTTAGATGGTGGAGATATGAACTTGGTGCAAGAAATTGCTTCTCTTGAAGAGAAGCGAAAAAATTTAACGGAATCGACGTTTGAAAAGTTGACGGATGTACAGATTGCTAAGCTGTCTCGCCATCCACAACGTCCCTATTCTTTAGATTATATTCCTGAAATTTTTACCGACTTTAAAGAGTTGCATGGTGATCGTGCTTTTGCTGATGATGAAGCCATTGTGGCAGGACTGGCGCGTTTAGACGGTCAGCCAGTTATGCTCATTACACAAGAGAAAGGGCGGGATACCAAAGAAAAAATTCGCCGTAATTTTGGTATGCCACGTCCAGAAGGCTATCGTAAAGCGTTGCGCTTAATGAAAATGGCTGAGCGTTTTGGACTTCCTATTATTACCTTTATCGATACACCAGGGGCTTATCCAGGGATTAATGCTGAAGAGCGCGGGCAAAGTGAAGCCATTGCCAGAAATTTAATTGAGATGGCGGAACTAAAAGTCCCTATTGTTTGTACTGTCATTGGTGAAGGGGGCTCAGGGGGCGCATTGGCCATTGGAGTGGGAGACGTGATGATGATGATGGAATACTCAACTTACTCGGTTATCTCGCCAGAAGGCTGTGCCTCTATTTTGTGGAAAAATGCCGCCAATGCACCCGATGCCGCGCAAGCACTTGGCATCACTTCAACTCGTTTAAAGTCGTTAGGATTGGTGGACGAAATTATTTCTGAACCGCTCGGTGGTGCGCATAGAAACCATCAGCAAGCGGCAGAAAATTTAAAGACGGCTTTAATTGCTCAGCTGGATGCGTTAAAAGAGAAGCCAGTTGATGAGTTGTTGGAAGCACGTTACCAGCGTTATATGGCCTATGGTAATTTTGAACTTTAGCTTGGTGACGTTCTTTTTATGCCTCCTGTGCTAACGGATGAGTCTTGCATTCCAGAGTCGTTGGGGTGTTTTATTCGCGCTTTGGAAGCGTTTATCGCTCAATCGTCAAGGTTTACTCGCATTACTATCGCCTACAGTGGTGGCTTAGACTCAACCGTTTTACTGCACTTACTTTCTTTGTCCCCTCAATTAAAAAATAGACTGTTCGCACACTATATCGATCATGGGTTGCAAGAAAAATCTACGGATTGGGCGGAGCATTGCAAAGTGGTGTGCGCCTCTTTGGGTATTCCATTTCAGGCAAGTAAGCTTCAATGGATTTCTGTTAAGCGTCAAGGTATCGAGGCCGTTGCACGAAAATTACGTTACCAAGCATTGACCAAAGATTGCCGTTTTAAAACGGACATTTTGGTCACGGGGCATCACCAACGCGATCAAGCAGAAACGGTTTTATTAAACTTAGTGAGAGGCTCTGGTGTTTCGGGTTTGTCCGCCATGCCCGTTATAAAAAAGATAGCGAGCCCAAAGGGTGAAGCGACTCATATTCGGCCTTTATTACACATCCCTTACTCAGCTTTTCAAGATTATGCACGCCATTTTAAATTAGCGTGGATTGAAGACCCAAGTAACCAAGAGACGCGATACCGTCGAAATGTAATACGCCAAGATGTACTTCCCGTTTTAACAAATTGTTGGCCAGAAGTTGAAAAAACACTTGCTAGAGCCGCAGAAAATATGTCTGAAGCACGTGCTTTATTGGAACGAATGGCAAAAAAAACATTGGAAGAACTCGGTTTTTCTAAGCACTATTTTGATTTTGAAATGTTGTCAAAATTTGACTGGTTGGAACAAAAAAATTGTTTGCGTTATTGGTTTTTTAATACTTTTCAACTTGTGCTATCAACAAAGCACTACGATTGGATTAGAGGGGTTCTGGCTCAAAAGAGTCAAAGTCAAAATGGTGCGTTTTCCTATCAAATGAAGCAGGGGGGGGTATATTTTTATCAATACCGCCTTTACTACCTTAAACAACCGTTACTCCCTTATTGTTTTCACGGTTTAGTTAACGTAACAAGTGATGGTCAAGATACATTGCAATCATGGGTTCTGGAAAGAGAAGGCGAACAGTTTAGTCTAGTACAGACGTCTTTATTAGAGTCCAATGTTTACTATGAATGGGAAGTCGCCACGCATTTAATGGAACGGTTTTCAGAGTTTGTCATTAAGTCCGTTTCGGAAGAGGATGTTGTAAACCGTAAGAAATTAAAGGCTTTTTTTCAAAAAAATAAAATCCCCGTTTGGGAGCGAAAAGTCTGGCCTGTTTTAGTTTACGATAGCGTGCTGGTCAGCGTGTTAGGCTGCACCTCTTGTTTGAAAGCTAATGTAGATTTAGGGATTGAAGGCACGAAGGGGGGGGAGAAAAATCCCCCCCCCCTTGTTCCTATTTTTATTTCTAAAGTGGAGTGCTATAAATTGATGGGTTATTCTTGTTGAAAATCACAAATGACATTGCTGGAAGGGGGCTTTTCGACTATAATCTCATCCCATTCTGATTACTCGAAAACCGACGGTTTCTAAACTTCTATAAAGTGTGCTAAATGACTAAATTTATTTTTGTAACAGGTGGGGTGGTGTCTTCTTTAGGTAAGGGGATTGCTTCGGCATCCTTAGGCGCACTTCTTGAGGCGCGTGGCCAAAAAGTAAGTATGCTCAAAATGGATCCCTATATTAATGTGGACCCTGGAACCATGAGTCCGCTTCAACATGGAGAGGTGTTTGTTACCGATGATGGCGCCGAAACTGATTTGGATTTAGGGCATTATGAGCGATTTGTTCAACGCCATTTTACCCGACGCAATAGTTTTTCTACGGGGCAAGTGTATGAAACGGTCATTCGTAACGAGCGCCGTGGAGACTATTTAGGCGGAACGGTTCAGGTTATTCCACACATTACCGATGAAATTAAAAATCGTATTCAGGGCGCGGCGGCTGGGTACGATGTTGTTTTGGTCGAAGTAGGCGGAACTGTCGGTGATATTGAATCGTTGCCTTTTTTAGAAGCAATCCGCCAACTGAGCATTGAAGTGGGCAGAGAGCGTTCTCTGTTTATGCACCTTACCTTACTGCCTTACATTGCGGCAGCAGGTGAGGTCAAAACGAAACCAACACAGCACTCTGTTAAAGAACTGCGCTCGATTGGTATTCAGCCAGATGTTTTAATTTGCCGTTCGGAGTTGGCATTACAGGCCAGTGAACGACGAAAAATTGCGCTGTTTACCAATGTTGAAGAGAAAGCGGTCATTAACTCGTTAGATGCCAAAACCATCTACTCTGTTCCTAGAATGTTGCATGAACAAGGTTTGGATGATCTTGTGATGAAACGTTTAAATATTGAGGCAAAATCACTTGATTTAAGCGACTGGGATGCGGTAGTCAATGCACAGTTAAACCCCCAAAAAACGGTTGAAATTGCCATGGTGGGTAAATATGTTGATTTAACCGAAGCGTATAAATCGGTGAATGAATCTCTAATTCATGCTGGCATTCACACTAATACCCGCGTTAATATCAGCTATATTGATGCTGAATCATTAGAATCTTTGGGTATTGCTGTACTTCGTGATAAAGATGCCATATTGGTTCCTGGTGGCTTTGGTGAACGTGGTGTTGAAGGAAAAATGCTTGCGATTCGATATGCCAGAGAAAATAATGTACCGTATTTAGGGATCTGTTTAGGCATGCAGATGGCGGTGGTGGAATTTGCACGTCATGTGGCTGGATTAAAAGATGCGCACAGCAGCGAGTTAAATGAGAGTACCCTTCATCCCGTGGTTGCATTGATTACTGAGTGGACGGATGAAAGCGGTGAAAAAATTCAACGCAATGAAAATGTTGACCTAGGGGGCACAATGCGCCTAGGGGGGCAAAATTGTGTGATTACTGAAGGCTCAAAAATTCAACAAGCATATGGTAAAACTGTCATTCGTGAACGTCACCGCCACCGTTATGAAGTTAATGATGGCTATGTGGCCAAGCTGGAAGAAGCTGGTTTGATTATTACGGGTCGTTCAGAAGATGGTAACCTAGTTGAAACCATTGAAATTGCAGAACACCCTTGGTTTGTTGCCTGTCAGTTTCATCCAGAATTTACCTCAACGCCACGTAATGGGCACCCGCTATTTACGGCATTTGTTCAAGCGGCGAATATCTATAAAAACAAAGGAGTATAGATGAAATTATGTGGTTTTGATGTCGGAATTGAACAACCGTTATTTTTAATTGCGGGGCCCTGTGTGATCGAATCTGAAAAGATGGCGATGGAGACAGCAGAGCAATTAAAAATATTGACGGAGTCGGTAGGTATTCCGTTTATTTATAAGTCCTCTTATGACAAAGCCAATCGTTCTTCAACCGCAAGTTTTAGAGGGTTGGGCGTTGAAGAAGGGTTGCGCATACTGCAAAAAGTAAAAGATGAAATAGGCATTCCTGTATTAACGGATGTGCATGAAGATTCTCCGTTGGATGAAGTCGCTTCGGTGGTCGATGTGATGCAAACCCCCGCATTTTTGGTACGTCAAACCAACTTTATTCAAAATGTTTGCCGTCAAGGAATTCCAGTCAATATTAAAAAAGGCCAGTTCCAAGCTCCGTGGGATATGGATCAAGTGGTTGCTAAAGCACGTGAAGTCGGTAATGAGCATATTATGGTTTGTGACCGTGGTACTTCGTTTGGCTATAACACCTTAGTATCGGATATGCGTGGCTTGGCTTCAATGCGTCGTACAGGTTGCCCAGTGGTATTTGATGCCACGCACTCGGTACAACAACCAGGTGGGCAAGGGACAACGTCGGGCGGACAAAGAGAGATGGTGCCCGTGTTAGCACGTGCGGCAATTGCCGCAGGGGTTTCGGGCGTATTTATGGAAACCCATCCCGATCCTGTAAATGCATTAAGTGATGGGCCTAATATGTGGCCATTGGGTAACCTTAAGCCATTATTGGAAACTATGAAGGCGCTTGATGACCTGGTAAAACAACACGGATTTATTGAAAGTGATTTGCTGGATTAAGACAAAAGTTGTCATCTTAATGTCATAATTTCATAGTAGAATACACCACAAATGTTTTAAAAAATTATTTAAGAAAAAGGAAACAGAAAAGAATGTCATTGATTAAAGATATTAAAGCTCGTGAAGTAATTGATTCTCGTGGTAACCCAACCGTTGAAGCGGATGTTACTTTAGAGGATGGCTCTTTTGGTCGTGGTATTTCTCCTTCTGGTGCATCAACAGGTGCGCGTGAAGCCATTGAGTTACGTGACGGTGATAAATCACGCTATGGCGGTAAAGGTGTGCTGAATGCTGTGAATAACATTAATGGTGAGATTAAGTCGGCTTTGATTGGCAAGAGCGCAATGGATCAAGCGGCGATTGACCAGATTATGATTGATTTAGATGGCACTGAAAACAAGGGTCGTTTAGGCGCAAACGCCATTTTAGCGGTTTCGATTGCAACGGCTCAAGCCGCTGCCGCTTCGAAGGGTTTGCCTCTTTATGCGTATTTAAAAACAGGCGACTACCAAATGCCTGTTCCAATGATGAACATTATCAATGGTGGTGAGCATGCCGATAACTCGGTTGATTTTCAAGAGTTCATGATTGTGCCAGTTGGCGCACCAACCATTGCAGAAGCGATTCGTTATGGTTCTGAAATTTTTCATGAATTAAAATCTGTTTTAGCTAAAAAAGGCTATAACACAGCGGTGGGTGATGAAGGCGGATTTGCGCCAGATCTTAAGTCAAGTGAAGAAGCGATTACCGTTATTTTAGAAGCGATTGAAAACGCGGGCTATAAAGCGGGCAGTGATATTATGATCGCTATGGATGCCGCGTCTTCAGAGCTTTATAAAGATGGAAAATACTTCTTAAAATCAGAAAATAAAACACTGACGTCTGAAGGCATGGTGGATTTATTAGGTGAGTGGGTCGATAAATACCCAATTATCTCTATTGAAGATGGCTTGGATGAAGCGGATTGGGATGGCTTTAAACTGCAAACAGAAAAATTTGGTGATCGCTTACAAGTGGTGGGCGATGACTTGTTTGTCACCAACCCTAAAATTTTTCAGCAAGGCATCGACAATGGCGTAGCGAACTCCATTTTGATTAAGATTAATCAAATTGGAACGTTAACTGAAACGTTTGAAGCAATTCGCATGGCGAAAGCAGCGGGTTATACTGCGGTCATTTCACATCGTTCAGGAGAAACTGAAGATACTGTAATTGCAGACATTGCTGTGGCAACAGGTGCGGGTCAAATTAAAACGGGTTCTCTTTCGCGTACCGATCGTATTGCAAAGTACAATCAATTGATTCGTATTGAAGAAGCATTGGGCAGCGAAGCGGTTTATCCAGGAATGGATGCGTTTTACAATCTGAAGAATAAGTAATTTACCTTGCTATAGCTAATTGAAACGTTATAGAAATAGATTTAAATAAGGGGCAAGGGTGTGAAAAAAGTGTATCTCGCACTGGCGCTTCTTATTTTGGTTTTACAGGCTCGCTTATTGTCCTCCGACGGAGGGCTGGGCGAGCTTTTTGCGTTAGAGGAACAGCTAAAAACACTCGAATCCTCTTTGGAGGCGCAACGCCAGTTAAATGCCACATTGGCTAAACAGGTTAAAGAGTTGCAAAATGAGCATGTATCGCTTGAAACTATTGCCCGACAGACGTTAGGAATGGTTAAAAAAGACGAAGTATTTGTCAAAATTATTGAACTGAAGCAGCCTGTCTTAACGCATAAGGAAGAAGAGTAATTGTCGTTTTTAAGAGTATGAGACCTTTCGTGCAAAGACCTCAGTATATTAACGCTTTTTTAAAAATAGATTTACCGCTCCCGCTCCCCCATCTTTCTCTGGAGTGCTGCAAAAAGCAAGGACACTATTGAGTCTTCTTAGTGATTGATTGACTAGGTTTTTAAGCACGGGAAATGCCTCTTCGGAGTTATACCCTTTACCGTGCACAATTCGAATGTATCTCAACTCTTCTTGAAGGGCAGCGTTGATAAAGTGAGTAAGTGCGCTGTTAGCTTCGTCACGCGTGTAGCCATGTAAATCAAGTTGCGCTTGATTGTTAAACGCGCCTTTTTTTAATTTAGCCAAATCCTGTAAGCGAATCCCTTTTTGATGAAAAATAATGGTTTCATGAGAGGTTACTAGAGGGGGTGAGCATGAGTCTGATTGGGACTCTAGGGGGGGGGGAGAAAATATTTGCTTTCGCTGTCTTTTTTTAACGTCCCTTACCGTCGCTTTTGCTTGTTTTTTAATCGCTTCTTGCTGGTATTGCAACGCTCTCTCTGCTGTTTTTAGCGGAGCTACGTCATTCATTTCGGCAAGAAATAAGGATTTATCTTCTTCTCTCATAATGGACACTATATAGTTTGTTTATTTTTTTAATACGGCAGTGGTATTTTACACGATGAAAATTCTTCTTTCTAACGATGATGGGTATTTTGCCCCTGGTATTCAAACGTTATTTAAAGCGCTTCAAAAAGAGGTGAGCTTTCGGAAGTTAGTGATTATGGCGCCAGAGCGCAATCGAAGTGCTGCCAGTAATTCGTTGACCCTGTTAGAGCCACTAAGATTAAATGAACATGCAAGCTTAACCGACCATGCTAACTGCAAAGTATACAGTGTAAACGGTACGCCAACCGATTGTGTGCATTTAGGTGTGAACGGGGGGTTGGACGAGCAGCCAGACATTGTTTTGTCGGGTATTAATGCCGGTGCAAACATGGGAGATGATGTGCTTTATTCGGGTACCGTTGCAGCGGCGACGGAAGGGCGCTTTTTGGGTAAGCCCTCTATTGCCATCTCTTTGTGTGGTGATCAGTATTTTGATACTGCAGCCTATGTTTTGATTAAACTGCTGAAAGACCTGCCTAATATGGCGCTGTTGAGTGATACCATTATTAATATAAATGTCCCTGATGTTCCCTTAAATGCATTAAAAGGCATTAAAGTCACACGTTTAGGTCGACGTCATATGTCCGAAGCTGTTGTAAAGCAGAACGATCCTAGAGGGTTGCCTATTTATTGGATTGGCCCTGCTGGCAGTGCGGCGGATGCGGGGGAGGGCACGGATTTTTTTGCGATTGAGCAAGGGTATGCGTCGGTAACTCCTCTTAAAATTGATTTAACGCATTACGAAATGATGGATGAGTTGACAGAATGGGCGGAGAGCCATTAATACATGACGACTTCTTTTAAACTGCCAAGCAGAATTGTTTTTCCAAATAAAGCGTTTGAGCAGAGTCAAGGCGTTGGAATGACCTCACAGCGAACACGTAACCGTTTAATTCAACGATTGCAGCAGTTAGGGATTGTGGATGTGAATGTGCTTAAAACGATGCTGGTTGTACCAAGGCACCTTTTTTTGGATGAAGCGATGTCCAGCCGTGCGTATGAAGAGACTGCGCTGCCTATTGGGTTTGGGCAAACTATATCCCAACCTTGGGTTGTGGCTAAGATGACGGAGTGGTTATTTGCTGACCATGCGCAAAAACCAGTGCAAACGGTGCTTGAAATTGGCACGGGATCGGGTTATCAAACGGCTATTTTAGCGCTACTTGCCAAACAGGTCTTTACGGTTGAACGTATTGCTCCACTGTCACATAGGGCGCAATCGTTACTTACACGTTTGTGCTTGCATAATATTAAATTTGAAATCAGTGACGGGCACTGGGGCTGGCCACATCCTTTGAGTGAATCCCCTTCGTCACCGTCAAAAAATCTGTTTTTTCAAACAAAAATTACCGCGACGCCCCCTGTCTTTGATGGTATTATTTCGGCCGCTTCGCCCGCAGAAGTTCCCGCTGAGTTATTGCAACAATTAAAAGTAGGTGGGCGGTTGGTTATGCCGATAGGTGAATATAAACAAGGTCTTTATGGCTTTATAAAAACAGAATCAGGTATTGTAAAAGAGCGTTTGGGTAACGTTCTGTTTGTCCCGATGAAACAAGGAGTTGAAAATTGAAATTATTTAGTACGCTTTATGAAAAAACATTGGTGTGGTCAAAGCACCGGCATGCCCCAAAGTACCTCAGTGCAATGAGTTTTGCAGAATCCTCCTTTTTTCCAATTCCGCCCGATGTTATGCTGATGCCCATGAGCTTGGCAACCCCTCAAAAAGCGTTCTATTTTGCATGGTTAACCACTCTGTTTTCAGTGTTAGGGGGGGTGTTAGGCTACGCCATTGGCTACTGGGCAATGGATATTTTAATGCCAATGATTGAAAGCATGGGCTATGCCGAAAAAATTCAGCGAGGAGAGCAGTTTTTTGCAGAATATGGTGTATGGATTATTTTAATGGCAGGGTTTAGCCCTGTTCCTTATAAGCTCTTTACCATTACGGCAGGGGCGAGCAGTATGGCTCTGTTGCCTTTTATTCTCGCATCCATCATTGGGCGCGGCGCTCGATTTTTCTTAGTGGCAGGCATTATGAAATGGGGCGGTGCTAAGATGGAAGAGGGCATTCGAAAGTGGGTTGACTGGCTTGGTTGGGCGTTTGTATTGCTGGTTGCCGCTTATATTGGTTATAAAGTCTATTCTTAAGCGTGGTTGTTAAAACATGACAAAAAAATCCCCCCCCCTTATCACGTTACCTCTCTTAAAAGGGGTGGCGGGCATGCTTTTCGTTGTGTTGGTGGTGGCGTGCAGTTCCCCCACAAAATATCCCTTACGCACGCCATTGAAAGAAAATGTAAACAACGCAACCTCTTCAGCGATTGAAAAGCCTGTCTCTTATCGTATAGAATCATTAGAGGTTTCTCCTTCCGAGAGTGTTTGTGGGCGTGCTTATCGGGTTAAAAGTGGTGATTCATTAAGTGAAATTGCTCGCCAGTGTCAGGTTTCAATGAGGCAGTTGGCGGAATACAATCAAATTCTACCCCCCTATACCATTTATAAAAATCAGCGGTTAACCTTTCCACAAGACGACTCTAAACCTTATCAAGTGGCTGAAATACTCTCTGAACCCGTTGTGAAAGCCGTAACAAAAAGTTCACGTCGTGTGATTCAGCCAACGGCTAACATAGCTCCTTCTGTAAAATCGCATAAAAAAGACGTGGCGCATCAGGCCTGGGTCTGGCCCGTTCATAAAAGTTTGCCGTATCGTTTTATTCGAGATGAGGCTGGGTTGGCGGTTATTGAAATTTATGGCGTTGCGGGTAATGAAGTTCATGCAGTTGCATCAGGGCAAGTGGTCTACTCAGGGGATGGACTTATCAATTTTGGACGTATGTTGGTGATTAAACATGATGATAACTACATGTCTGTTTACGCGCATAACAGCGCTTTGTTAGTGAAGGAGGGAGATCGAGTTCAGGTTGGGCAACACATTGCCGATTTAGGCGCAACGGGCAATGCTCAAAAACCAACGCTTTACTTAGAGGCACGTTTTCAAGGTCGAAAAGTGGATATTAAGAAAGTGTTGGACGCTCCTAAACCTTAGAGAGGGCGAGCACGTCGAATTATCGTTGGTTGGGTTCTAATATTAACGCCAACAACACCTCACGATCTTCAGAGGTCAGGACGTTATAGGTTCGGCAAGCGGCATCGTTTGCCATCACCTCTAAGCCTACGCCTTTTGAGGCGCAGTGTGCAAAAAACTTGGGATCAGGAAAAACCTGTTTTTCACCTGTGCCTAAAATAATCACTTCGGCATTGCTGTTGAGCAACTGATCCATTTGCTCAAAGGTTAGGTGTTGGATACTCTCACAGGGCCAATGACTTTCGGTGCTAAATTGCGTAATAAAAAAGCTTTTGTTAAACGTGAGTTGGTTCACTTTAACTAGATTGGCTTCATAATGTTTAACGGCAAAAACATTTGAGTCTCGGTGTTCGGTAAATTTCACTGAATGTTCTCCTTCTTTTAGACGCTTTTGAAGAACGTCTTTCGTGCGCCATTAAAGCCTATTTAAGAGAGATTTTCAATTGACGAAAAAAATATCTGCTGTATCATTGTTGAATTTATGGCAATTCTCTTGTTATCAAGGGAGTAAATGGGGTGTTAAAACGCAGATATTTAGCGCGTTTTAGCCTCTTGTTTTTATTGAAGGCAACTTTATCGTGGCAGACGATTTTCAAAGAATAAACAGACTTCCACCCTATGTATTTAATATTGTGGGTGAGCTCAAGGCAGACGCACGTCGTCGCGGTGAAGACATTATTGATTTTGGCATGGGCAACCCAGACCAAGATACCCCTAAACACATCGTTGATAAACTTATCGAAGTGGTGCAGCGTGAAGGCACGCACCGTTATTCCGTTTCGCAAGGCATTCCTCGATTACGTAAAGCCATTTGTAACTGGTACAAAACTAAGTTTGATGTGGATTTAGATTCTGAAACAGAAGCGGTTGTAACCATCGGTTCTAAAGAGGGATTGGCGCATCTGGCCATGGCAACGGTCGATAAAGGCGATACCATTTTAGTACCAAACCCTGCGTATCCGATTCATCCTTATGGATTTGTGATTGCAGGGGCAGACATTCGTCACGTTAAAATGACGCCCGATGTTGATTTCTTTGAAGAGCTGGAAAAAGCCATTAAAGAGACATGGCCAAAGCCTAAAATGCTGGTGTTAAATTTTCCTGGCAATCCAACGACGCAAACCGTGGAGTTGGAGTTTTTTGAAAAAGTCATTGCTGTGGCCAAAGAGCATAAGATTTGGGTCATTCATGATTTAGCCTATGCGGACATTGTGTTTGATGGCTATCGAGCGCCTTCTATTTTAGAAGTGGAAGGGGCAAAAGACATTGCGGTTGAATTTTATACCCTCTCTAAAAGTTACAACATGCCTGGTTGGCGAGTCGGCTTTATGGTGGGTAATCCCACGTTAGTAAATGCTTTAAAGCGTATGAAATCGTATCTAGATTACGGTACATTTACGCCAATTCAAGTGGCGGCCATTGCCGCACTTGAAGGTCCACAAGAATGTGTGCAAGAAATTTGTGATATGTACAAAGTACGCCGAGATGTGCTTTGCAGTGGTCTGAACTCAATTGGGTGGGAAGTCACGCCGCCTAAAGCAACGATGTTTGTATGGGCGCCAATTCCTAAGGCGTATCTTGGCATGGGTTCCATTGAGTTTTCTAAAAAACTTTTGTCGGATGCCAAAGTGGCCGTTTCGCCCGGTATCGGATTCGGTGATTACGGTGACGATCATGTACGTTTTGGCCTCATTGAAAACGAACACCGCACACGCCAAGCCATTCGAGGCATTCGTGATATGTTTCGAAAAGACGGTTTCATTCAACAAAATTAAAATGGAAAACAACTCAAATGAATACGGTAAAAATTGGTTTATTAGGATTAGGCACTGTCGGGGGCGGTACGCTCAAAATTCTTCAAAACACATTGTCAGAAATTGAAAGACGTTTAGGTCAGCGTATTGAAGTGGTTATTATTGCCGTGCGAGATTTAAACCGTACTCGTTCAGTGGCAACCCAAGGTATTGCGCTAACAGACAATACTGCCGAAGTGGTGAATCATCCAGATGTGGAAATTGTGGTTGAACTGATGGGGGGCATAGAGCTGGCCAAAGGGTTGCTTGAAATCGCCATTAAAAATGGTAAGCACATTGTTACCGCCAACAAAGCCCTTATTGCCGAACACGGCAATACACTGTTTGCATTGGCCAAACAAAACAACGTTATCGTTAATTACGAAGCTGCCGTTGCCGGTGGAATCCCCGTTATTAAAGCGGTTCGTGAAGGGTTATCAGCCAATAAAATTGAATGGATTGCGGGCATCATTAACGGTACAGGTAATTACATTTTAACCGAGATGAAAAAACCTGGAGCCGATTTTGCCGCTGTATTAAGTGTTGCGCAAGAACTGGGCTATGCCGAAGCCGATCCCACCTTTGATGTCGAAGGGATTGACGCCGCACACAAACTCACTATTTTAGCTTCCATTGCTTTTGGCATTGAACTGCAATTTAATAAAGTGTACACCGAAGGTATTAGCCAAATTACTGCCGACGACATTCGTTTTGCCGAGCAGTTAGGCTACGAAATTAAACATCTCGGCATGGCAAGCCGTGTTGAGGGGGGGTACTCATTACGAGTGCATCCAACCATGGTGCCAAAATCGGTTTTAATTGCCAACGTCAGTGGTGTCATGAATGCCGTGATGGCTTTTGGCGATCACGTTGGACCTACTATGTATTATGGGCCAGGTGCAGGAGCGGGACCAACCGCCAGCTCCGTTGTGGCTGATATTATTGATGTGATTCGTTGGAAAAACCAGCCCATTGAAGACCGTGTTCCGCCGTTAGGTTTTGCTTTGGATCAGTTGCAATCCGCTCCCGTGGTCTCCATTGACAGCATTGAAACCAGCTATTATTTGCGCTGTTTTGCACAAGATCATGCGGGCGTGTTAGCTAAAATAACCTCTGTTTTGGCCGGTTCAAATATTAGCATTGAACATCTACATCAAGAGCCTTGTGCACAAAATGAAGGCGCGGCTACCTTAGTGATGATTACCAATACAGTAAAAGAGTCCCTGCTCAATGCCGCCATTGCATCCCTATCTCAACTGGAAGACATTGAAGGCGATATCATGCGTATTCGCATTGAATCTCTTGGTGCTTAATTTTAGTTTAACGGCTGTAAAAAACAGTTTTAAAAGTCGGGCTTGCTCGGCTTTTTTTATTTGGAGAAATTTAGCATGTCTGTTGCCGTGACCTTGTCCATTCCCGATTTATTTAACTCGTTGAGAGTGAAAGAGGCTAACAAGGCATTAGGCACGTTAAAATTGCCAGCGTTACAATCCTTATTGGCTAAATCTGATCGATTTTCCGTCCAGCCCCAGTCTCCTTATGCGTTGTCTAATTACCTGTTTCATCAGCCCGTCGTTTCAAGCGATAATCGATCGTTTGCGTCGATAATGGCGGCGGCCGAGCGGGATGATTATGATTCTAAAGCTTATTGGTTACGAGTTGACCCTGTTCAAATGATTGCCGATCGAGATTCACTGGTGTTAATTCCTGGTCACGATTTAGCCATAACAGATGCGGAATCGAACGCGTTATTACAAGCCTTTAACCAGCATTTTGAACAAGACAAAGTCGCACTAGAGTTTGTCTCAGCGCAACACTGGTATTTAAGAATGGCCTTTCCTGTCGATCTTCAAACACACACGTTGGATTCGGTCGCTTATCAACGCGTAGACGAATGTTATCCCACAGGCAATGCGGCGTCTCACTGGCGAAAATTAATGAATGAAGCACAAATGCTTTTTTTTAGCCATCCCGTGAATGAAGCACGACGAGAGGCTGGTATGCCTGAAATTAACAGCATTTGGTTGTGGGGCGAAGGGCAACTTAGTGAGTCAGCCATTATCGAACGACCTAACGCAATGGTGTGGTCGGATAATCTCTATTTAAAAGGATTAGCAACGCTGGCAAAATCAGCTCTCGCTTCCCCACCAGAAAGTTATCAAGCGTGGCAAAACACGCAGAACCTACAGCAGGAAGAGGGGGGGGGTGAAATTTCACATCACATGATTCAGTTGGACCCCCTGATTCAATCACTTGATGTTATGCAACAAAGTGATTGGCTCAATGCGTTAAAACAACTTGAAATAGCGTGGTTTGAGCCATTAATCAAAGCCTTAAAACAAGGTGAAGTTGACTCATTACTATTAGAACTTGGCGGAGCGTTTCGGTATCATATAAAGCCCGCGCACCTTAATCGTTTTTGGCGGTTTAAATCGGCTTTAAATGAAATTTGATAAACTGATCAAAACATACTTGGTTTCAAGTAATTACAGTTAAATAGAATCCATTTTTTTTGTATAATTTACTTCCCTAATCCCCAGATAGAAATACGAATTAGAGTGTGAACAATTGCTATGCATAGTGAATTCAAAAAAAACAAAGTCACCTTATTGGTGATGCGTTCTTTTTTGGATTTTCTAGGCGCAGCAAGGGTTTGCGGTATAAACGTATTTTCTATCTGGGGATTTGGGTACTTACATTAAATAATGAAACCTTTGTTAAGAGAAGGGTGCACGGATAAAAAAGGTTTAACCTCTTTTCTCGCGCGCGCCCCTCTCGTGCAAAGACCTCATAACGTCTATTTTGAAAGCTGATGGGGGTAATTTGCTTTTAAAATTTTCAGACACGTTATAAACTAATACCCTAATCTCCAAATAGAAATGCGAATTAGAGTAATATTAATTAAATAGGCACGGTATGAACTTTACTGAAACACGCGGCAACGACGGCCAAAAACCCAATTCGATCACTTTTTCACAAGCAATTTTAAGCCCCATGTCCTCTTTTGGCGGCGTTTACTCACCCGAAAGTTTACCATTTTTTGACGAAGCATTTTTTCAAGCGCACTTGAACTCAGGTTACAAAACGCTTGCTAAAGACGTATTAAATGCTTTTGAAATCGATATTGACGAGTCGGTTATTGATGATGCGTTAAGTCTATACGATGATTTTGATGACTCTAAAAACCCTGTGCCGTTGGCCAAAGTGTATGACGACCTCTATGTAAGCGAACTATGGCACGGGCCTACTCGTGCGTTTAAAGACATGGCATTACAGCCCTTTGGTAAAGTGCTTTCTTCTGTCGCGCAAGCGAAGAAAGAGAAGTTCTTAATCTTAGCCGCCACCAGTGGCGACACGGGTCCCGCCGCACTCGAAACCTTTAAAAATTGTGACAACGTACAAGTGGTTTGTTTGTATCCAGACGGTGGAACATCCGATGTCCAGCGCTTGCAAATGGTTACTGAAGACGCTAAAAACCTTAAAGTGATTGGAATTCATGGTGATTTTGATGACGCACAGAGTGCGCTTAAATCCTTGCTAGTCTCTGATAAATTTGCCGCAGCACTGAAAAAACACGACATCTCCCTTTCTGCCGCCAACTCCGTTAACTTTGGTCGTATTATTTTTCAAACCATCTACCACATTTACAGCTACATTGAGTTGGTGCGTATTGGCGCCATCAAAATGGGCGAAAAAGTCTACCTAAACGTACCCAGTGGAAACTTTGGAAACGCGTTAGGCGGTTACTACGCTTACAAAATGGGGCTGCCTGTTAAGCAAATTCACATCGCCTCCAACAACAATAACGTGTTAACCAAATTCATCAGCACAGGGCATTATGACCTGCGCAATGTTTCCGTTATTCCCACTACATCACCCGCAATGGATATTTTAAAGTCCTCTAATATAGAGCGTATTTTATTTGACCTCTTTGGTGCCGAACGAACCAAAGCGTTAATGTCGCAACTGGATAGCGAAAAATTTTATTCACTGAACGAAGGTGAGCTACAGAAAATACAAACGATCTTTGCCGCAGATTTTTGTACAGATGACGAGGGGTTAGAGTACATTAAAGAAGCTTTTGATGTGGGGTACTTAATGTGTCCACATACCGCAACCTGTTTTAAAGCCTACCACTTTTGTCGAGATGACAAAAATATTAAAACCATTGCTTACTCAACGGCTGAGTGGACTAAGTTCTCTCCAGTAATCGCTAAGGCTTTAACAGGAAAAGAGATCGAACACGACAGCGAGGCGTTGGAATTGATTGCAAAAAAAGCCAATGTCACCATTCCGTCTCAAATAGCGGAACTGTTCTCAAAGTCCATTGCTCAAAAAACAGTCATTGATAAACAAGAGATTGAAAAAGAGATTTTAAATTTTTTGAATGGAGAATAAGGTGGTCTTGAATTGGCATAACAAGTGCTGTTCAGTTTCCCTTATGGTGCGAATTCAAGAATTTTAAAAGTTCCTTAAATTTAAAATGAGATCTTTATGGAAAAACTATCCAGCTCACAACTTTATCGTTTTACTCAACTTCAGTCCGAAGACATTGCACCAGATAAAATAAAAGACAAGGATGCCGAAATTCTTGCGTTTATGCAGCATTTTCATCCGCGAGCGTATCAGTCGTTAAATTTTGGACTGCATTTAAAGCGTAAGCACAATCATATTTTTATTATGGGAGAGCCAGGGGTTGGTCGTATTGGTATGACCAAGGCCATGCTTAAAAAAGCAGCGGCACAAAAAACACTGCCTTCGGATGTGGTGTTGGTGTCGGATTTTAGCGAGGCAAATAAAACACAGTATTTATATTTTGAAGCGGGGCAGGGCTATCATTTTAAGACGGCTTTAGAGCAGTTTGTAACACAACTTAAAACGCAACTGCCTGTTTTGTTTGATGGACATGCGTATCAATTAAGAAGTCAGCAGTTAGAAAATGAATTGGCCGATAAGCAAGAAGCGGCGTTAGGTCCTGCATTTGCTTTGGCGGAAAAATTGGAAATTGATATAAATCAAACTGAAAATAGTTTTGTGTTGCATGCGATGATTGATGGCAAACCTTATCGTATGGTGGATTTAAAAAAGCTGGATGATAAGCGACAAGAACAATTTTTAAATGCCTTTGATCAAGTAGAAGAGGCATTGAATAAAGGGTTAACACATTTTCCTTTTTTACAGCACGAATTTTTGGATGTGGGCAAGGCGTTAAATACTGAGGTGGTGAATGAGTACTTAACCCCCTTAATTAAAACACTGCAATCACGATTTGGCCGTTCACCTGAAATCATTACCTATTTGAATGCACTGCAAGAGAGTGTGGTCTCTAAATTACACTTGTTTTGGGACCAACGAGAGGATCAGGTTACTTCAAGTGCGCAACCGAGCATGGAAGAGCTACTTTCTGAACAGCAAGGGCTGTCTGTTTTTGAGGTTAATTTACTGGTCGATCACCGTGGCTTAGCGCATGCGCCCGTTATTTACGAGCAAAATGCCTCGACACCTAAACTTTTTGGTTATACCATTAATTCGGCAGCGGCGTCCGGATTGGATACGGTGAGCCTCGCCATGAATCACCAGGCGGGTTTGTTACAACAAGCCAATGGCGGGTATTTAATTGTCAATATTCAAGCGGTCTTAAAAGATCCTGAAATATGGTCAAATTTAAAAGCGGCACTGATGAGTAAGCGATTAACGTTTGAAGTGCCTTCTTCGACCAGTGTGGTGCCGTATCATTTGCCCGATTTTCCATTGGATTTAACCCTAGTTTTAACAGGGCAAGCGTCACATTTTTATGCGTTGCAAGAGATTGATGCGCAATTTGATCGACTGTTTAAGGTTCAAGTAGAATTTGAGGTGGAGTTGTCCCGTACGCCAGAGCATGAGTTAACCTTGGCAAAGCAACTTTCTGCCGAAATTTCGGAGTGGGATGACCTGCCAGTTAAAAAATCAGCCTTTGAGCGATTAATCGAATACGCTTCTCGCATGGCAGAAGATGAAGGGCGACTTTATACCAATAAAGCGATTTTAAGAGATGTCTTAGCGGAGGCGAATGCGTTTGCACGGGCGAGCGGTAAAAAAAATGTCGACCGAAAAATCATTGAGTTAACGATTCAGCAGCGAGATTTTCATACGGGATTGATGGAAGAATACTACCATCGTGCCATTACTGAGCAACAGGTCTTGATTTCGACCATTGGTTCGCATATTGGCATGGTGAATGGTTTAACCGTTTTAACGGTGGGGCATCAATCGTTTGGACAGCCTGTTCGCATTACCGCTCAAGCGTCTGCGGGTGATGAAGGTGTTCTGGATATTGAAAGAGAAGTCGATATGGCAGGCCCCATTCACTCAAAAGGGATGTTGATTTTGTCTGGCTATATTCGTGGACGCTATATGAAAAAAAGAGCACTGGGCTTTAGTGGTTCTATTGTGATGGAGCAATCTTATAACGGAGTAGAAGGTGATTCGGCTTCTTCTGCGGAGTTACTGGCGTTATTGTCCTCTATTGCGCGGGTTCCTATGCGCCAAGATTTGGCCATTACGGGTTCTATTAACCAGTTTGGTGAAATTCAGCCCATTGGTGGCGTAAACGAAAAAATAGAAGGCTATTATAAAATTTGTTGTGCAAGGGGGTTAACGGGGGATCAGGGGGTCATTATTCCAAAAGCCAATGCGAGCCACTTGATGTTAAATGCTGATGTGAGAAAGGCGGTGAAAAAAGGGTTGTTTCATGTTTACACCATTACCCATATTGATGAGGCATTAGAGCTACTGTCAAACATGCCTTCGAAAAAGATCAATGCGAAAGTGCTATCGGCCTTAAAAAAGATGAATAAAAAACGTAATTACTCAGCGAGCTTCTGAAAAAAATCAACTCTGGTTAAAAAATGGATATTTACAGCTGTAATTATCCATTTTTCGGATAGCGGGCAATAAAAAAGGGAAAGATCAAAATGATCTTTCCCTTTTTTTGTTTTCAATGTGAATTAAATCACATTGAAAAGCAGAATCTTAGCTTAAAGTGCTACGATGTTTTCTGCTTGAGGTCCTTTTTGACCTTGAGTTACTGTGAACTCAACTTTTTGACCTTCAACAAGTGTTTTAAAGCCAGAACCAGAGATTGCGCTGAAATGTGCAAAAACATCAGGACCAGACTCTTGCTCGATGAAACCAAAACCTTTTGACTCGTTAAACCATTTTACTGTACCAGTAGTAGTAGACATAATTAGATATCCTATCTTTTTTCATTAGTAATTATTAAAAGCTCTCTTAAACTATTCAAGAAAACCGTAGGGGCTGAAATGTGTTGCGATTACTTATGAGTAACAGGATCGATCACTAAAACTAGTACATCGAATTGTGCATAAATATAAAACCGAAATTTCAAGCTCGAAAATGATTCTATAGTAATTTAAGGGAATGTCAAAGATAATTTTGGTTATTTATTTGATTAAAAACGACTGGAGCAATAGTGTGACAATATTTAGGGGTATTAGAAGGTTTAACCTTCTATAATCAAGGGTATTAAATATTGTGATGAGGGTATATATGAGCAGTTTTGGCGTTATGCTTCCTACCCATTGGATACGAAAAATAACGAAATACAGGGTCTGGCGTTTGTGTTGCTTTGATAGGTGGGGAGTGTATTTCGAAGCGTTATATTTATTTATCTTTAGTAGGTTCCTTTGTATCTTGGGTGTTGGTTTGAGTTATTTCTTGCTCTTTTTCGCGGTCGGCCTTAGAAATATAAGCGTTTTTATTTTTAGGTTGTTTTTTGGCCTGTGCTTGCTTGGCTTTTTTGAGCAGTTTTTTAATTATTTTTTTGCGATGGTTCATAGTATTGCGCTTTGGTTATGGGTAATGAGTTGAATATTGTATCAATAATTGACATTTTGATTAAAAAATCATGAACATAGACTGGTATGGTGTAAAATTTAGCCTTTATTTTTTTACTTGGAGCAAACTGTAATGGGCAGAGCTTATCAAAACCGCAAAGAATCCATGGCAAAAACGGCTGATGCGAAAACAAAAGTGTACGGTAAATATGGTCGTGAAATTTATGTCTGTGCTAAGTCTGGAGGAACCGATCCTGAGGGAAATTTAGCACTGCGAGGTTTGATTGAGCGTGCAAAAAAGAGCCAAGTACCCACGCATGTTATTGATAAAGCCATTGCGAAAGCCGCTGGTGGGGGGGGAGAAGATTTTGCGTTGGCTCGTTATGAAGGCTATGGTCCTGGCAATACAATGGTGATTATTGACTGTTTAACAGATAACCCAAATCGAACGTTTGGGGATGTGCGTCACTGTTTTACCAAAGTAAAATGTAAAATTGGTACTCAGGGCAGTGTAAGCCATATGTTTGATCATTCTGCTATCTTGGTGTTTAAAGGCGATGAAGAGCAAGCCTTAGAGGCTTTAATGATGGCGGACGTTGATGTATCCGATATTGAAAGTGATGGCGAGATGATTACCGTTTTTGCGCCTCATACTGAATATGGTAAAGCCAAAAAAGCATTGTCCGATGCATTTGAAGGCATTACGTTTGAAGTGGATGAGATTCAGTTTGTACCTAAAATAAGCACCCCTATTTTGGGCGAAGATTTAGATAACTTTAATCAGTTTTTAGATTTTTTAGATGATTTAGACGATGTGCAAAAAATTTATTATGATGCCGAGTTTTAAGTTTAGATCGATTTAAAGAACGTTATAAAAAAAGCCAAGAAATAGTGTTTCTTGGCTTTTTTTGTTTTAGAGCAGGGATTGAAATTATGGGGTTTGAAGTATTGTCCAAGGTATTTCACACTCACCTGAGGCCGTGGCAATATAAGCGGAATCGCCAGTAATGGTTACGGAACAGTCCATTCCACGCTCTATAAAAGAGGCGAGTGTTTGCATATCCTGCCATGCAAATTGGTAGATGGATGCATTGAGCGTTTGCAGCTTGTTTTTGTTTTGTAACCACCAAACATCGGACTTATTGTTAAACGTATATACCTTGACTGCTTGTGCTTGTCGCGTGGATTTTTTGACTCGCTCAAAAGCGGGTTCTCCAATATCAATCCATAATAACAGTTGGTTGTCTAAGCTGCGTACCCATAAATCAGGTTCTTCAATCGCACTTAATCCCTTGGTAAATGTTAGGTTTTCTTGTGCATTTAAGCAAAAGGCTAAAACACGCATCATCATGCGTTCGGTGTTTTCGGAAGGGTGTTGTGCAACGGTTAAATTAAGTGAATCGTAATAGTTGCGGTTTAGATCCGACAGCGCAATGTTAAATTTATAGATGGTTGGTTTTAATGCCACGAAATACGACCTTGTATTTGGAGTGAGAGGACTTTATTGAATTGCAGGCTATTGTAAGGGTTTGTGAGGAACGAGATAGAAATATATAAGACAAGGGAGGGGGGAAATATTTGTATTTTCGTGCAAAGGTCTCTTACAGGCTTTATTTCGAATCGAAATAAAGCCTTGGAGAGTATTTTAGTCGGAAAGTCCTAATGAATTAGAGACCCCTTTTCCATATAAAGGGTCAGCCTTTAGACAGTTGGCAATGTGACGTTTTTGCACTTCAATACTGGCACCGCCCACGGAACGTGCGGTATTTTCAAACAGGACTTGTTGTTGTTCGGAGCTCATTAAGCGAAATAAGTCGCCTGCTTGGGTATAGTAATCGCTATCGTCTTCGCGATGATCCCAGTGGTCGGCAGAGCCAAATAAGTCCATTGGAGGTTCTTTGTGTTCAGGCTGTTCTTGCCACTCTCCTAAGCTATTTGGCTCATAGCCTTTGGTGCTTCCAAAATTACCGTCAACACGCATGGCGCCGTCTCGGTGGTAACTGTGATAAGGACAACGCGGTGCATTGACGGGGATTTGAACATGATTAACCCCTAATCGGTAACGCTGGGCATCCCCGTAAGAGAACAGGCGGCCTTGCAGCATTTTGTCGGGAGAGAAGGCGATTCCTGGAACGATGCTGGCTGGGTTGAAGGCGGCTTGCTCAACGTCGGCATGGTAGTTTTCTGGGTTACGGTTTAGCTCAATGACACCAACATCAATGAGGGGGTAGTCTTTATGAGACCAAATTTTGGTTAGGTCAAATGGGTGAAAGCGGTAGTCTTTAGCATCCGCTTCGGGCATTACCTGTATTTTAAAATCCCAACGGGGGAAATTACCTTGCTCGATACTTTCATACAGGTCTTTTTGATGGCTTTCTCGATCTTGACCAATCAGTGTTTCGGCTTCTTCATCCGTTAAATTTTCAATACCTTGTTGAGTTTTAAAGTGAAATTTCACCCAAAAACGTTCTTTGTCTGCATTGATAAAGCTAAAAGTATGGCTACCAAACCCGTGCATGTGACGGTAGGTTTTAGGGTTGCCTCGGTCACTCATTAAAATGGTCACTTGATGCAGTGCTTCGGGTAAAAGGGTCCAAAAATCCCAGTTGTTTTGTGCGTTACGCATATTGGTACGTGGATCACGTTTCACGGCATGGTTGAGATCTGGAAATTTTAAAGGGTCTTTTAAAAAGAAGACAGGGGTGTTGTTGCCTACGATATCCCAATTGCCTTCCTCGGTATAAAACTTAAGCGCAAATCCACGAATATCACGTTCGGCATCCGCCGCACCGCGCTCACCTGCAACGGTCGAAAAGCGAGTAAATAGCTCGGTTTTTTTGCCCACGTCAGAAAAGATTTTGGCTTTGGTGTACTGGCTAATGTCGTGTGTAACGGTAAACGTACCAAACGCACCTGAGCCTTTGGCGTGCATACGACGTTCAGGAATCACTTCACGATCAAAGTGCGCCATTTTTTCTAAAAACCAGACGTCTTGCAATAGCATTGGGCCGCGTGCGCCTGCGGTGAGAACGTTTTGGTTGTCTGCAACGGGGCAACCGTTAGACATGGTTAACTTCGATTTTTTATTCATGGAAAAACCTCTTAGGAAACGTAGAGTAAGAAAAATAGGATTTTTAATCATACCCTTCTTTCTCTTTGTTGAGAGAGGTTGTTTAGCAGGGAAATCGGGCTTAAATTTTATTGACTTATTAAAATATTAGTAATTTCAACGACTTATGTTTTTCATTTTTTGATAAACACGTAAAAACAATTCAGAATGTTTTTTATAAGCCTATAAGTTATTGATTTTAAAGAGGTCAATTTAAGCCCGATTGCCCTGGATTTTTTAGAAATACACATCATGTATATCGCTTAATGTATTACTTTGTATGGATACCTAAATATCGACACAAAGTGTTCAAGGAGCTATATCGAGCGATATTGAAGGGAATAATTCAAAAAATAGGTTATGACTACGATATTGATATAGTTGAGTTAGAAATACCAGAAGATCATATTCATATGGTTG
>VAPF01011100.1_pt1 | contig 24203 bp, 26 predicted proteins | sample 3393931 | NCBI WGS metagenome assembly VAPF01 (sample SAMN08290437, study PRJNA428436) | hydrothermal vent metagenome | isolation source: Deep-sea hydrothermal vent chimney | place: Atlantic Ocean: South-mid Altantic Ridge | depth 2773 m m | reverse complement strand
TCGACGATAAGTTACGAATATTTGTAACGGGGAGATGCATTCTTTTATTCACAAACTATAATCATTTATTTTGTTCTCTTGGAACAACTATAAGTTACGAAACAGTTTTCTAATTTTAAGGAATTGTTTCAGATTGCCGGGAGCAAGGGTAATGAATATGTCGATAAAATTAATAGAACTCGCTGCACTGGTTGACGGCACCTTAGTCGGCCCGGGAGATGTAACTATCAGCCGGCTTATGGACTTGGAATCGGCCGTTGAGGGGGATATAACCTTTCTTATTAAGGACGATCCAGCCCGTCTCGCTGCTACCAGGGCCTCAGCCGTCATTGTGCCGGAAGGCGTCAGCGGAGCCGGACGGCCTGTTATTCAAACGCCTAACCCGAATCTAACTGCGGCCCTTATCCATCAGCAACTTCTAAAAAGGCCCTTTACCGCTACCGGCATTAATCCCAGCGCCCACATCGGCCGGGATTGCCAGCTGGCGGCGGAGATTTCAATTTCTCCCCTTGTCGTCATTGGCGACCGGGTTCGTATTGGCCGCCGTACTGTTATTCATCCAGGGGTGGTTATTGGTGATGAGGCCCGGATTGGCGATGATGTAGTGCTGCACGCCAATGTCAATATCGGTGCCGGCTGTCTCCTTGGCGACCGGGTTATAATTCATGCTGGTTCAGTTATCGGTGCCGACGGCTTTGGTTATGCGGCTGATGCCGACGGTCGTCATTTTAAACGGCCTCAGGTTGGTATTGTCCAGATTGACGATGAGGTGGAAATAGGTGCCAATGCCTGCCTTGACCGGGCGACCTTTGGCCGAACCTGGATAAAACGGGGTACCAAAATTGATAATCTGGTACAGATTGCCCATAACGTGGTAATTGGCGAAGACTCATTAATTGTCTCGCAAGCCGGATTGGCAGGCAGCTCATCCCTGGGGCGTGGTGTTATCATTGGCGGTCAGGTTGGTGTTTCTGGTCATGTCAAACTCGGCAACCGGGTTATGGCGGGAGCCAAATCAGGAATTCATAATGATATCGCGGATAATGAGGTAGTCTCCGGCTATCCGGCCATTCCTCACCGGCTCTGGCTGAGGGTATGCGCCATTCTGCCCCGTCTGCCGGAGCTGGTACGCGAAGTCAGGGCCTTGAAACGGCTGCAGTCAGAAAAAAATGAGCAATTGGGCAAAACAGGAGAAAAACATGCAAGATGATTTTGAACCACTCAATATTGGTGAGATACTCGATATTCTCCCGCACCGTTACCCCTTCATCTTGGTTGATCGGGTAACAGGGCTGGAAGAAGGTGAATTTATACGCGGCCTTAAGAATGTGACCATGAACGAAAGCTTTTTTCAGGGGCATTTCCCGGCTCAACCGGTGATGCCGGGGGTTTTGATTGTTGAGGCTCTGGCTCAGTTGGGCGCTATTATGGCCTATCTATCTATCGGCGATTCCGCCAGAGACAAACTGGTTTATTTCGCTGGTATTGATAAGGTAAAATTCCGCCGTAAAGTGGAGCCTGGTGATCAACTTATCCTGGAGGTCAGGACAATTAAACGAAAGTTGGGGATGTGGAGTCTGGCGGCCAGGGCCGAGGTTGACGGTCAATTGGCCGTGGAAGCAAATTTAATGGCAACGATAAGATAAAGGCCCATAAGAAAAATATGAAAATTCATCATACCGCAGTTATTGATTCTAATGCCGAACTTGATGACTCCGTGTCCATAGGGGCCTATGTTGTCATTGAAAAGGGCGTGATAATCGGGGCTGATACCGAAATCAGCCCCCATACCATTATTGCCGCGAGAACGAGCATCGGGCAGCGAAATATAATAAGTTCATTTACCACCATTGGGACACCGCCCCAGGATTTAACCTATAAGGGCGAGCCGACCAGGGTCAGTATCGGCGATGATAACCAGATTAGGGAATATGTTTCGATTCATCGTGGAACTACCCACGGCCGCGAGATTACCAGCATTGGTAATAACAATATGATTATGGCCTACTGCCATATCGCTCATGACTGTCAGGTGGGTAATCATGTCATAATGGCTAACTGCGCCACCCTGGGGGGGCATGTGGTCATAGATGACCATGCTAATCTCGGCGGTATGATTGCTATTCATCAATTCTCCCGGGTGGGGTGTCACAGCTATATCGGCGGGATGTCCGGCATTGGCAAGGATGTTCCGCCCTTTGTCATTGTCTCGGGGGTACGCAATAAATTAAGGGTTTCCGGGATCAATCGGGTCGGCCTGAAACGTTGCGGTTATGATAACGATACTATTCGTAAGATGACCGTTGCCTTTGGTTATATATTCCGTACCCCTGAGCTTCTGTTGAGCGAGGCCCTTGACAAGGCGGCGGCAGAATTTAATGATTGTGAACCGGTGATGACCATGATTGATTTCTTTAAGGCTCCCAGTCGGATGGGCGTTGTCCGCAAGTTAAATGGCGACGAATAGGATAGGAATAATTGCCGGTGGCGGGCAGTTTCCCCTTCTCTTTACCGAGGCGGCCAAGGTTCGCGGAGTACAGGTGGCAGCGGTGGGCCATCAGGGTGAGACCGATCCAGATCTTGAAAGAGAAGCCGATTGCTTTTGCTGGGTAAAACTTGGGCAGTTGGGGCGGATTATAAAATTTTTCAAGCGCCATGAAATCAACCGTATTGTATTTCTGGGAACCATTACCAAGACCCGCATTTTCCGGGATGTCAGGCCCGATATAAAGGGCTTGAGTCTGTGGAATAAAATTGACATTAAACATGACGATTCTATTCTAAGAGCCATTGCCGCCGCTCTGGAAAAAGAGGGGATTGAGGTAGTTGAATCAACCATATACCTGCAGGAATTGCTGTTTCCCAAGGGGATTATAACTCGTAAGAAGCCCAACCAGGAACAGATTGCCGATATTAAATTTGGTTGGCGTATTGCCCGAGAGATGGGCCGCCTTGATATTGGTCAATGCGTCGTGGTTCGGCAGCGAACTGTGCTGGCCGTGGAGGCCATTGAAGGCACGGATGCCGCTATCCGCCGGGGTGGCAGTCTGGGCGGCGGTCAGGCTGTGGTGGTGAAGATCAAAAAGCCTGGGCAGGATTTTCGTTTTGATCTGCCGGCCATCGGTACGAAGACAATTAATACCATGCGTGAGGTCAAGGCCGTGGTACTGGCTGTGGAGGCCGGTCAGGCCCTGCTCTTTGATCGTCAGGAAACCGTTCGGCAGGCCAAAAAGGCGGGGATCGTCATGGTTGGTATAAGCGGCAGCCCAGATAATTTCTCTTTTACGGTATGAAAACGGCCATGATTCTGGCCGCTGGCCAGGGCACAAGGCTTCGCCCCTATTCCATATATCGTCCCAAACCCCTCTTCCCCGTCCTTGGCCGTCCCCTTATTCTCCATACTATTGAGCTGTTGCGCCGGGCTGGATTTCAGCGGATTATTGTCAACGCCCGTTATTTGGCTCGGCAGATAACAGACCTCTTGGATTCAGAACCGGATATCATTATTCAGCAAGAGGTAATTGAGCTGGGTACCGGCGGTGCTCTGCGGCTGGCCATGGATAGTTTTGGCCCCGGCCCCGTTCTTATCACCAACGGCGATATATACCATCATATTGATTATGGCACTGTCTATGACTCTCATGTCGCGAGCGGCCGTGATCTTACCATGCTCATGCACGATTATCCTCGTTTTAACTCGGTTTTGGTGGATAACGGGGAGCTTAAACTCTTTAGGCCTGAACATCATTCTCCCGGTGCTGTCTTTCTGACCTATACCGGTATTCAGGTGTTAAAACCGGCCATTTTAGCTGATATCAAGCCAGCCTCTTTTGTAGATATTATTGATTATTATCAGCAATATATAGAGAGTGGCGGTTTTGTACGGGCGGCGCTGACCAATGATTTCTGGTCTGATATGGGTACTGCGGCTGATTATCTTGCCCTGCACGCCAGGCTTCTGCCCGCCTGGAATCCGCCAGGCGGTTGGCGGCGGCTAAATAAGACTGGATTTTATGTGGCAGCGGGCGTTAAGTTGGGCAAGAGGGTTAGCCTACGGGATTGGGGAATAATCGGTCCGGGGGCGGTTGTGGGCGATGATGTTTGTCTCCAGCGGGTTGTGGTTTGGGATGGTGCGCTGATTCCAGCTGGTGCTGTACTTACCGAGCAGATTGTCGGTGCCTCCTGAAATGCTCGCATACGATCGTAGTCAAAAAAATGGATTGTGGGTGTGGAGCTTTTTATCAAAAATATCAAAAATATCAAAAATATACTCCAGCGGGCGGGACTGCTTGCTGAAAGGGATGAGCTCGTTTGCCGACCTTTTGGCGGTGACGGCTCCGACCGTCGTTTTTTTCGCTGCCGGGCGGGGCAGAGAAGTCTAATCGTCATCCTGCCGTCCCCAACCCTTAACCAGGCAGTGGCAGAGGCCAGAGCCAGCTTCTTTATTGGCCGTCATCTCTATGACAGGGGGGTGGCGGTTCCCCGCCCCTATGCCTATGATGAGGAAAGTGCAGGGGTTATCTTTGAGGATATTGGGACAGTGCTGCTTTATGACGAGGTGAGTCGGCCTGCTGCTAAATCAGCCGTAATTAAAAAATATTACGCTCAGGCTCTGTCTGTTCTGGCCGCCTTTCAGATTCGGGGCAGAGAGAAGTTTAATTTAGATTTCTGCTGGGATACCCAGCGTTATGACCACGGTCTGATGCTGGAGCGGGAGTGCCATTATTTTAGCCGGGAGTTCTGCCGGGGATATATGGCCGTCTCATCTCCTGCCGGGTTGGAGGATGATTTCAGCCAACTTGTCAGGCGGGTTGGCCGACTGCCGGCTGATTATCTCCTGCATCGTGATTTTCAGTCCCGTAATCTCATGATTCATAGGGACGGTATCAAAATTATAGATTTTCAGGGTTCTCGTCTGGGGCCGCTGGCCTATGACCTGGCTTCATTATTGAATGATCCTTATATCAATTTGGCGCAGAGCTGGAGGCGGGAACTGTTATCTGAGTATATGCGGGAATTAACAAAATATACGGCGGTGAACGAATCGGAGTTTATGGACTCGTATTATCATATAGCCCTGCTCCGTAATCTGCAGGTTCTGGGGGCCTACTCTTTTTTAAGCCGGGTAAGGGGTAAATTATTTTTTAAACGATTTATTGCCCCAGCCTTTAGTGATCTTCAGGTTTTACTGAGAGGAGAATTAAAGGGGGCATATCCCCATCTGCAACGATTCGTGACCGGGGATCTGCTACAGGCCTTTAGCGGCGGTTAATTTGGCCTTGGTAAAGATTGTTTTTAAGCTGTTTTTGACCGCGGACGGAACAATGATAAATGTAAATCCCGTTCTGATCCTCAGAGGGGTAAAATCAGGGTTACGTTCGATAATCTTGAGGCTGGATAATACGGCGTATATTCCTTGCAGACTGGCAATCTCCCCGGCACCTGTAAAATTGATGGTGATCATCACCGGGTCGCAAACCTGAAAAATGTTATCGGTGGTAAATTCACACAATAGGCCGCCGGAACTTATATTCAGGACGTCGGTTTGCAGTTCTCTGTCACGTTGAGCTATTACCGCTTTAGTCTTCGGGATATAGTAGCGGGGGGTCAGGCGCATGGCCATTGGATTACAAATTTTGTTGATTAAACTGCCAATCTCTGAACTGGGAGAGGTCAGGGGCAGTATGTGCTGAAGGCCATGGTGCAGACCAGCATGTCCGGCTCCCTGCTCATCCACTAAAATAATACACGGCGTATGATTATCAGATTCCGGGCTGGAAATCTCCCGGCAGAAATCAAGGCCGTTATCGTCTTTTTCCGTTAGAACATAGAGTAGCAGGTGGACGACGTTGTTTGTCAAGGCTTCTCTGGCCTGGCTGATATTATGTACCTCTGAAATTAATATATCATCGTACATGCTGAGCAGGTTTGCTTCGAGCTTACGGCGTTTTCCGCTTGAACAACCGGTTATTAATATATGCCTAGCCATAATTTTACACTTGAGAAAAGGTGGTTGGATGGGTGCGGTTCACAAAATTCATAGTCACTGGGGAAATTATAATTATTTTGGGGGGTAATCGCAATCTGTTGGATGTCAGCGGTTACAATTCAAGCCTGGAAACGGGTAATTATGCAGCATGATTTACTTAGTCAGGGCCTTTAAGGCGAGCAGGGCATGCCATGAGGAATCTAAGAACGGGGCGGCTTTGCCGGTTCTGGCAAAGCCGCCAGCGGCCGTCTGGCATGAAATAATATATTCTCTGGCGGCTTTTATATTCCCCGGACTGGCACCCAGGATAGCAAGAGAGGCCAGACAATAATGACTGTTTTCTATGTATGAAGTGGTGGCTGGGAAGAAGCCAAAACCGCCGTCACCGTTCTGGCAGGCCCGCAGCCAGGTGGTAAGGATGTCGAGATTTTCAAAAGTGCCAGTCTTTAATGAAAGGCCGAAGTACAGCTCCCGGCAGAATTTCCAGGTCTGTCTGCCGGGCTGCCAGTCCTCAGGTAATGGTACAGGTGATATCCGGCTTAAAAAGTATAGATTCTCATAGCTCTCGTCTGAAGATGGTTGTGGGGAACTGAAGCTGATTTCTTCTCCGGCAAAGGCGGCTATTCGGGTAAGATAATACAGCAGACGGGGGGGAAGTGAATCGCTTTCATCCCCCCTGTATCTTTCTAATAACTGCCGGAGGCCGGATTTGTTTACGGCGGCAGGCAGTTGAACTGGCGAGTGTAGATCAAGCAGCGCCAATTGTTCTAAAGCCTGGAAGGTATCTTGAATAGTAGCTGGCAGGCTGGGAACGGCCGCGAAACCCCCCTCGTTTTTTTGGCGGCTTAGAATGAAATCCCTCAGTCTTGTTATCTCAATTCCTGCAAATGTATCCATAGTCACTTCCCTACTCCCTACCCATTTATTATAATGCCTGGCTAAGGGCCTGTATAAAAATATAATTATACCGTATTATAAATTATATTTGACTTATTTTTATTTAATTTATTTAATAAGATAGGTTGTTGGTGATTGTCGGCCTTTGACGTTTATATGAAAGTCATCTGTTGATGGTGTCGGCCTCGCCAGGATTTTCATACTTCGTTGTGCCAGGATAGCTGGGCATGGCCGTTACTAAAAAACTCCCCCGAAGGAGGGCCTATGGTGATTCATGATGGAGATGGTCTCGAATTTGAGGCCGATAACGGAGCTGAATTGCTGGAGATTGTCCGGGATGGTTTCCGGGCTCCGGTTGCCGACAGTGACAGTATATCACTGCTGGTGGGCGATAAACAATATAAAGTCTTTAATATTGCGGCCCGCGGAGTGGGAATTTTTCTCGATGTCTATGATGAATTAATTCCCGAACAGCTATTAACCGATATGCTGATTAGTTTTAACGGCCGTGAGTTCAGGGTCTCGGGCCGGGTTGTGCATATTTCCATGGACGAGGCCCATGTCTTGTGCGGGATCGCCTTAACCTGCCTTGATGAGGTTTGTGAACAGGAATTGGACGGCTATTTACAGCAGTGTAAACGCGCCCTTTTTTCTTAAATCTCATGCCCATTTTAATGCCTATGAATGAAATACCACCTGGGGAAAACAGAGATATTCTGGCCGATATTCTAAATGCCAGGCATGATGGTAAAATAAGGGGCTTAGACGAACTAACGGCTTTGATTCATGCGGTTCCTGAGGTTGACGCCCGGACTAAAAAGGGGGGAATCTTCTCTAAACCAGCCGTTAAGAGAAAGGCCAAACCCGGTAAGAAAAAGGTCAAGCATAAGACCACGCATTATCTAACTGAAGATGTATTCAGTGAACTTGGGGAGGCCAAAGAGACAATCAAAAACTTTTTGCCCAAAGGCCGCAAATCAAAGGCGACTAAATCAGGAATTGTTGAGAGCGCCGTTAAGGTCTTGCTTGAAGAGTTTGAGCTGAAAGGTGAGAAGAGTTATTTGGTGCAGGAGTTATTAAAGAAAAAATAACCGTAACTATTCAGCCTGATGCCTGATAGTTATAAAAGAACAAAAGAACAAAAGTCACAGGAAAAATCAGGATATGGGTCTAAAGGCCATAATTATAATTATGGAGTAACTAATGGTAATTATCTGCCCTAACTGCAAAAAAAAGCATAATATTGATGAACGGATGATTCCGGCCAATGTTACCAGGGCAAAATGTAAGTTTTGCGGTAAACATTTTTCTTTACCTAAGGCTGGCGAAACACTGGTGATCGACAATAAGGCTCGTAATGAAGAGAAATCACCACGTAAAATCAGCGTATCTTTAAGTAAGGGCGGAGTGGGTAAGACAACTACTGCCGTTAATTTGGCTACTGGTCTCGCTCTGGCCGGCTTTAAGGTGCTGCTGGTAGATACCGATACCCAGGGGCAGGCCAGTTATATGCTTGGCGTGAATCCCAAGGCCGGTTTAACTGAATTGGTAATGGGTGAACTGGAGCCTGAAGTGACCATGGTTCAGGCCAGGGAGCGTTTATGGCTGCTGGCTGGCGGCAAGTCCCTTGCCGGGGTAAAAAGACTTATCGGCCGGAAGGATTTTGGCGGTGAGTTGACGCTGTCTGAGGCCCTGGGCGGCGTAGATAAGCAGTTTGATTACGTGATAGTGGACACCTCGCCGGGCTGGGATCCATTAACGGTTAATATTCTATTTTATGTTACTGAGGTGTTGGTGCCTGTTTCTCTTGAAGTTATGTCTATTCAGGGTCTCATTGAATTCCTGAAGAGTATTGCCTCTATTCAGAAATATCGCCCGGGCGTATCATTGAAATATATCCTACCCACTTTTTTAGATAAAAGGGTGGGCAAATCACTGAGTATTTTGGGAAAATTACAGAATCTGTACGGGAATAATGTCTGCGAACCAATAAGATATAACGTCAGACTGTCTGAGGCACCGGCCTATGGTCAGACTATATATGAGTTTGCCCCCGGCTCCAATGGGGCCAATGATTACCGGGAATTGATCCGTAAGGTGGCAAATGATAATAAGCTGTTTCGCTGATTTTCCGTTATTCCCGGTTCAGAGCCCCGAAATATCCCTTAAACACGGCCTCTATATCAAGTCAGCCCCCAACCCTTAACCGTAACGTAACTGTCCGGGTAAGCGTAGGCTCCGAGATGGAGTAAAGCTGAATAGTTACTTTTGCCGTTAGATTTTCTTCCAAATCCTCAATGGTTTTTTCCCCTTTAAAGTGGCTTTCATTACTATGTAACGGCCATGCCCGGCTATTCTGGTACAACGAGGCATTCAAGTTCTGGCGAAGCCACCACCAACACCTTCGCAGGTGGTTTTCTATAAAATATCATGCAATGTCTGCGCTGTAGAACGGAAAATAAGGCCCTGACCACTCACTGTGTAAAATGCGGTGCCCCCCTGCGTCTGCGCCGCAGGGGAGACCGTTATGGTAAACGAAAGATATTCATAATCCTGGCGATTCTCCTGGGTTGGGCAGTTGGTCTGTCTTATTCCTTTCACAAGGTAATATTTTCGACTGGTGCTGATAACAAACAGGCGCTTTCCAGTTCGGCGAAAGAAGAGATTACCGCTGAAAAAAGGTTTAAAAGGCTGGAATTAGAGCATGACCAGCGAGCTGCTCTGGAGCATCAAAAAAAGGCGGCGGCTGTAAAAGAAGCCTCTCGCGCCGTCGTCAAAAAGACTGCTGTTCGTAATCAGGTGGTAATTACCGGCTGGTTGTCGGTAGTTGATCCATGGGGGCATCAGGTCTCTAAGATACGCAGTGCTATAACTGGCGCCGGGTGGCTGGCCTTGCCGAGCCGCGCCTGTATCGGGGGTAAAAAATGGCTGTTAAGTACTGACTCCGGGGGGCAATATATTGTCAATTACGGGCTGTGGAAGGCTGGGAACGATGTCGGGCTGTGGCATGTTGATCTAAAAGCCTCGTTGTCTGGTCCCGCCTTGCGAGCCTGGAATGCCAGTCTGCCGGTTGACTGGTTTCGGCTGACTGGCACAGGGGTAAGGATGGATATTAAATTAAGCCCCGGCAGACCGGCGGGTAATTTTGTGGTTTGTTCATTTGTTAATAAACGGCAGCCTGAGGCGGGTATTTTCGTGCAAAACGGCTATATTGTCGGTTGGAGTTTCGGTTCCTGGCTCAACGACGCCTATATGTGGGCGGGCGGGCCGGGTGAGTCTCTAAGCAATAATAGTACCGTTGACGATTTTTATAATCAGACCTTTGCTGGCGGCCGGGAAGAACAATTTGCAAAGGCTTATGCTCAGCAGGAAAATTCAAGTCTAACGCAATTAGCAGCTCTCGCTACTGCCTGGCAAACGGCACCAACTTTAAGCCTGACCGATACTCCTGATTATTTGCGGCCCGCGGAGATTACAAAACTTATGCGGCGGTTAAGCCGCCGGGCGATGAAGGCTGGGCACGGTGCTGAAGTCGTGCGGATATTAAATGCCGATACCCTGCGCCGGGCAGCTGATATAAATCTCCTCATGGATATTGTCCCGGCAGTGACCGCAGTGAGCGGCTTTGAGGATGCAACCTTTCTTATTGAGAATACTGGCCGCGATATTGTGCAGGCCGGAGGACATAGTGTTGCTGCTCTTAACGTCATGCATGCCAAGTTGTATAGAGAATGGCTGCAATCGCTGGTAACGGTGCGGGCCGTTAAGGAGGGGGTAATTGTCTGGCGCAAAGCCAGTGACTTTTATCCAAAAGATCCGTCCCTGCATCTTCTTGGTGTAGAATTGTTGTTGGCCGCGGGTAATTGGCAGAAGGCGGAGACTCTGCTTTACAACCGTGAATATCCCGCCGCTTTCCAGGATAAAGTTGACCTCTTGAGCCGTCGTATCTCTGACATGAAGGGGGAGGCCGGTAAAATTGTTATCCGTTTTCAGCCCGGCTCCAGTACTATTCTGGTTACGGCTCTACTAAATGCCGGAATGAATCAGAAGTTTATGGTGGACACCGGTGCCTCCATGGTCACAATTCCCTCCGATACGGCCGACGCCCTGAGTCTTAAAATCATCTCTGATTATCATGGCAGCAGTCAGGAGGTTTCCACCGCTGGCGGGATGGTTTCCGCTACTCGGGTGCTGATTGATACTCTGGAAATCGACGGTTGGGTGGAACATGACATCCCGGCTCTGGTGATGGATATTCCAGGCCAGCCGGGGATGGGGCTGCTGGGATTGAATTATCTTAAACATTTTAAGATGAATTTGAACAATGAGCAGGGCTCTTTGCTGTTAACTCCGAGATAATATATGCGCCAGCTCTTCACGGGCAAAATCTATGCCCGGATCCATGGACAGGGCCAGTTCAAAATATTTTATGGCCTGCTCCACATCATCTACTTTCAGGTAGTTAATCCCCAGATTGGCATAATCCATGGCTGAGGAGGGATTTAGTTCCACCGCCCGGTGGAAGTGCTTTATCGCCTGTTTGAAATCATTCTTTTTATAGCAGCAGACTCCGAGAAGATTATGGATATCAGGTCGCTCTTCATCGTGATTCAACCCTTTATGCAGAATATTGGCCGCCTCATCGAATCTCTCCTGATCTTTATAACAGCTCCCCATGTATGAATAGATATAGGGAATATCCTCAGCTTGAGGGTCCAGCTCAAGGGCCTTGTTCAGATGCTTCATGGCCTCATCCTGACGGCCCATATCGTGCAGGTTGCGGCCGAGATAGAATTCCAGGTAATAAGCCCTGGGCAGGAATTCCCGCATTTTAGAGAGCTGTTTATTGGCCGCTTCGGGAGATGATGCCCTCTCTGCCACCAGTTTAGCGGCAAAAAGGCCAGCGTCATTTATCATTGATCTCTCCCGGAAATGTGCCCCAGGTATGATGGTATAGGTGGCGGGAATCTGCAGACTCTCATGCATGGTGTTCATAACAAAAACCTCCATGCCAAGCCGCTGAAGAGAGGCGGTCATGCTCTCCACCTCCGTTCTCATATTATTGTCGGATATATCGGGCATATCGTCCAGATCAATGCTCTTGCCGGGATTGACAATATAATCTACCTCCGTTAGGCTGCCTGGTTTGGGCAGACCGCTGGCCACGTAATTGGCTTTGGTGTGAAAGTCACCAGACAACTGCGCCACCTCGGTGAGGGCTCTGATAAGGGCCTTTGCCGGGTTTGGGGTGGTACCGGCGGTATAGACAATCTCGCTGGTTTTGGGGAATGTCCCCTGGTCGATGGCCATTGCTCCAATGGTGGGAATGCCGGTATCAAGCGTGAAATCATTTAGATAGACACTGATACCGTTGCGGGTGAATTTGGCCAGTAAATGGCTGGCCACCTTGTCCTTAATGGTATCCAGATTGATGGTCGGAGCTTTGAGGCGGTCACGAGTTACAAGGGCGCAGACATGGCGCTCGACAATTTCACAAATTCCCTGGCTGACGGCCTCCTCGTATGAATTACCAGCTGAAGGGCCATTAAATTCATTAATGGCGAAGAACCAGCTGAATGGCACCAAAACATCCTCGGCGTTAGTCAGGCTGTGGGCCCAGGCCCACTGAATGGGGATATTGGCCAGTAATTTACTCAAGGTGCCGACATCCATATGATCGTCATGGACGGATTGCAAAAGCCGTTCGAGAGGCATCAGAGGATGACCGGCGGCCTTGATTTCATCATAGGTGGCGGTAATGAAATTGGCCGGGTTCTTTATGAAGCTGAAAAAGCTGAAACGTTCGGCTAATTCCATACAGGCGCTGGCCTGTGATTGCTCCGGGGTGCTGCCTTTTCCCATCTGCTTTTTGGTACCGATTATATCCTGGGCATCATTGCCGCAGACGCTGAAATAGACCGGAATATCAAGGCGGCCGCTGTCAATCCGCTTGACCTCTTTGAGGATATCAAGGTTGACTTCCCGCAGGCGCTCCTCAAAACGTTTAACGGTCTCCATTGGGCTGCAGACCTTGTCTTGGTCAAAGGTGTAATGTTTAAGAGAGTCGTGAAGGCGGATGGTGTTTTTCTGCATAATAATTACCAATTTGATTATAGTAAATTAATAAATGGCAGGCACTATCGTACTACTATGTAGTAGTACGATAGCGGCTTAGTCTGAAAAAAGCAAATATTTCTTCTTAGGCGTCTACAGGGGGATTAAAATAGCCAAAGCCCAGGGCAGGGTAGCGGATTTTCAGCTCTGTGAGCCAATTTTTGATGCCCATGGCTCTGCTGTCTGGCGGATGTTTAATGCCCTCGAGATACCAATCTGGATCCATATTCAGGTTGCGGAGCTGAATGAAATCAGGGCCGCAGTCGTCAATGAAGCGGCATAAGGCCTTAAACTCCTCCGGGCAGTCGGTAACTCCAGGGAATATAAAATAATTAAGGGATACGAAACGGCCCCGTTTCTTCATTTCCTTAATGGACTGGCGGACGGAATCAAGATTAAAATCCTTGGGACGGTAATAACGGCGGTGAACCTCGGGGCGGGCGCTGTTCATACTGGCCCGCATACTGTCAAGCCCGGCTTCAGCGAGGCGGGCTACGGCCTCAGGGCGGCTGGCATTGGTATTTAAATTGATGGTGCCGTTTTTGGTCTGCCGGCGGATTAGTTTGATGGCCTGGACAATGGTATCTTCCTGGAGTAGCGGCTCACCTTCACAGCCCTGGCCAAAGCTCACCACCCCGTGCGGCTTGACTTTCTGGAGATGGCTGGCCGCTATACCGGCAATCTCTGCCGGGCTGGGAATAAATTTTATCCTTTCTTGGGTTGAGGGGCAGCAGCCTGAGGGCTGGAGTGATATACAACCCAGGCAGCGGGCGTTACAGATCGGCGAACATGGGAGGGGAGCCTCATCCCGTTCCAGAAAAAAGTTCTTGGCGGCGGGGCAGCTATAGGTCAGGCTGCACTTGCCAAGATGCTGAATCAGACGGTTGTCTGGATGCTGGCGCAGGGATTTTACTGTTTGCCGTTCAATTTTGTCGGGATCAAAGCGGCATATATCCTGGCGTTTGCTGGTGTCGCTGCGAAAGGCGCTGACCCAGAATCTATCGTCATACCAGCCCACGGCACTATAGGCGAAGAGGGGCAGGAGGGCGGGGGAGCTGTTATCCTTTTCAAAGGCGGTGAAATGGTTAAGGGTGTAAGCCGGTGATATAAAGGCCGCAACCGCCTGTATATCACCGGCGGCAAAGGGATTGTGTTTTAATTTAAGGGCTTCACCGTTATCCGGGGTAAACCCCACTGGATAACGGTGCGGCAGGACAAAGAGTTCGCTGCCCTCCGGTAGGGGAATAAGTTGATCTAAACTGGGAGCTTGAAACTGGTAAGCACTGCGGCCGGCCATTTCGAGTTCCGGGAAATCATATATCTCTCCATTGCTGTCGGCAAAAAGCAGACAGGGCATCGCCCGGGGATGTTCTTCGTTCATTCCGGTCAGGCGGGTGGCCGTATGCTGTGCATGACGGAATCAATGGTTTTGTATATATCCATATCATCGCCAAAAATATCAAGAATAGCCGGGTTATTAATCAAATCTTCAATAATATATTGGGTAAGGTAAAGACTGATAATATTTGGATCTGGTACCATGGTTCGAATGGGGGCGGTTTTGAACTGGATATCAAACTCATCCATATCGGCCATCCGGCTCAAAAGTTTACTCAATAACTCTCTGATAGTTCGTTCTGAGTTGGTTTCAATAATATGATCATCAAGAAGGTGCTGAACTAATTTTATTGCCAGGTCATCGGCATGACGGAAGCAGGCCTGCAACATGAATTTTCGTTCTCTCTCCCGATCCCGGTCAATCGCTTTGGCAGCCTTTTCCGCAGCTCCGTATGGATTATGTGCCCTCGCCATTTCTATCTCCTTATATTAATGAATGCTTAAATTTTAGTTTTTAGCCAATTGTGTTATCTCTCGTGCCTAAAAACGGTCACAAAGACCGTCTGAAAAAACTAAAAATAGAATTCAGTAAAATAATTGATTGTGAGAAAAAATTAAAGTAATATGATCAAATTATCTTAAATAAATTGGTAACTGTTAAAGTCAGCACTTTCCTGAGCCGTTACAGCACTTGGTTCGGGGCAGTTTGCCCGTCTTGGCCGGACAGTTACATAAATTCAATCAGTGAGAAAGGTTATGAATAAGAAAAAGCTCAAGAAAAGTATTACTATTCTATTGCCGGCGGGGTTACTGCCCGCTGGAATGTTAACCGTGGTTCACGATCTGGCTGAGCGTTATAATCTCGGTATTTATTTGTCTACAGCGCAGAATATCCGCCTTTTAGATGTCAAGGATGAAAACGAGGAGGCAATCAAGAAGGCGCTTGTTGAGGCCGGGGCGGAATTAAAAGGCCCGGGGAAATTCCCTCTGCCCCGTATCTGTGTGGGCAGTCAGTATTGCCAGTTGGGAATGGTAAATACCCAGGCCTTCTCTAATCGTATCCTGGAGCGTTTTAAGGATCGAACCAATGTAAAGCCAAAATTTAAAATTGCGGTCTCGGCCTGTCCAGCCTCCTGCTCAAACCCCCTTACCACCGATATTGGGGTGCGGGCCGTTAGAAATGGTTTTGAGGTTTATGCCGGTGGAAAAGGCGGCCCTAAACCAAAGGTTGGACGACGTATCGCCGCTGGAGTAGATGAAGAGAAGGTTCTGGAGATAATTGAGTCTCTTGTTGATTTCCATGCCCGCAAAACCGGTAAGAAACAGCGTCTCGTGAAGCTGATTGATGATCCTGAATTTCCCTTTGCCGCAGTTTGATTATTACGCTTACGGGTTGAGGGTAGTTTGCAGCCCTCGCTGAATGGTTATTGATTGAATAACAGGTGAATTTTATGAGTGAGAATATAATTGATGTGCTTATCGTCGGCGCTGGTCCTGCCGGTTTGCAGGCCGCTGTCCATGCCGTTCGTAAAAAGGCCGGGGTAAAGGTTTTTGGCCGGATTGAGGCCAGCAGTTTATATGGGGCTCATGTTGAAAATTATCTTTGTATCAGCGGAGTCAGCACTGGGGCCGATCTGCTCAGCGCTGCCCAGGAGCAGGCTCGCAGTTTCGGGGCCGATATAATTAATGAGGATGTTCTGAGCCTTGAGCAAAAAGATAATTTATTCTTTGTTCGTACTGAGAGCGGTGAGTTTCTGGCCCGTTCCGTAATTCTCGCCACCGGCACCTCGCGTAAAAAGCTTCGAGTAGCGGGCGAAAAGGAATTTGCCGGCCGCGGGGTGAGTTACTGTGTTGATTGTGATGCCAATTTTTTTCGTAAAGCCAGGGTGGCAGTGGTGGGGAATGGTAGTGCGGCGGCTGACGGGGCTTTGACCCTGCTTAATTATGCCTCTGAAGTTTTCCTGCTGGCCGACAAACTTAATCTGGCCCCTGATTTGGCTGCCAAACTTGCCGCCAGCGCCGTGCAGGTGAAAGAGACTTCGGTCAAGGAAATTGTCGGTAATAATGCTGTCGAATCTCTGCTTTTGGCTGATGGTGATAAACTGGAGCTGGAGGGGGTATTTATTGAGCTGGGGGCCAAAGGAGCCCTGGAGCTGGCGGTAAATATCGGCGTCAGCCTCGATATGGAGACAATGAGCCATATTGAGACGAATAAGCGGCTGGAAACAAATATTAAGGGGATATATGCCGCTGGTGATATTGTCGGCCCCCCCTATCAGATGGCCAAGGCCGTGGGTGATGGCTGCGTGGCAGGCTGGTATGCCGCCAATTATGCCAATAAATTAAGGCGTCAAGATGAGGCAGGTTCCTGATTAACTCCTCTCTGGACTACATGCGGCTAGCTTATGGCGAAGCGTTACGAGCCGCCGAACGTGGTGAGGTGCCGGTCGGGGCGGTTCTCAGCGCTGCCGATGGCACGGTGCTGGCTCAGGCCGGTAATTCGGTTATCGGTGCTCACGATCCTACTGCCCATGCCGAAATTTTGGTTCTGCGGGAGGGCGGGCGGTGTTCAAAAAACTATCGGCTGCCTGATACAACGATTTATGTTACCCTTGAGCCCTGTCTTATGTGTTTTGGGGCTCTGATTCAGGCCCGGGTCGTCCGCTTGGTTTTCGCGGCCCATGATCCAAAAACCGGGGCGGTAGAAAGCCGCTATCAAATCGGCAGTGATAATCTTCTTAACCATAAAATAAAGGTTGAAACAGGAGTAATGGCCGCTGAATGCGGAGCCTTATTAAAGAATTTTTTCCGTTCACGGAGAAGTTAGGAGAGGTGCCAGAGTGGCCGAATGGGCCGCACTCGAAATGCGGTGAACCTTTGCGGGTTCCGTGGGTTCGACTCCCACCCTCTCCGCCAGTATCAATTTCACAACTAATAAAATTTTTGGAAATGCTTATTTTCTACCCATGGCCCGTTTGGAGGCCTTCAACGGATTGACTTTTATCTTAGAGGTAGTGATTTCCGGTTTAACATGGGAGGCAAAATTACAGATTCCCAGCTTCCATTTTGCTTCGGGGTTGATGTAGGTCTTACATATTTTCTGGGACTCAACCTCGATAATTCGCTCGCAACCCTCGCACTTTTCAGTAATGGGGTTAAATATTCCGCTGGTGTATATCTGATTTACCTGATTTTCCGCTGTAGCCATGCCAACTCTCCTAATAAACTTTATGCTATTTAAGCAATGATTGTTAATTGAAACAGCAATAAATAAAGAAAATATGCCATAATGTCAATATAAAAAAACAAACGAACCTTGAAATCAGGCCGCTCTTCCACCGTTAGAGGATGAAACGACTGAGGTCTTCGTCCGAGGCAATATTGTCTAACTGCTCCCTTACGTATGAGGCGGTCACCTTGAATTCACCTTCTTCCATGTCCGGAGCGTTAAAAGACAGATCCTCTAAAAGGCGCTCTAACATGGTATGCAGGCGTCTGGCTCCGATGTTGTCGGTCTTCTGATTGACCTTGGCGCCGATCTTGGCAATCTCATGGATGGACTCATCGTCGAAAATCAGCTCTATACCCTCGGTGGCCATGAGGGCGATATATTGTTTAATCAGGGCGTTCTCCGGTTCGGTGAGGATACGGTAAAACTCCTTCTCGCCCAGGGAATCCAGTTCCACCCGAATGGGGAAACGGCCCTGTAATTCTGGGATTAAATCAGAAGGCTTACAGAGATGAAAGGCCCCGCTGGCGATGAAGAGGATATGGTCGGTCTTAACCATGCCGAATTTGGTGTTGACGTTTGAGCCCTCGACAATGGGCAGCAAATCACGCTGTACCCCCTCTCTGGAGACCTCACCGCCCTGATGCGCCCCATCGTGGCGGGAAGTGATTTTGTCAATTTCATCCAGGAAGATTATGCCCGATTGTTCCGTCCGTTGAATGGCATTCTGGATGACCTTGTCCTCATCGATTAATTTTTCAGCCTCCTCCATGGTTAATAAACGCAGAGCCTCGGAGACCTGAACCTTTTTCCTCTTGGGCTTCTGGGGAAACATCTTGCCAAAGACATCCTTCAGGCCGCTGCCCATATCCTCCATTCCGGCGTTGGAGAAAACCTCGACCATGGGCATACTCATGTTCTGGCTGACATCCATCTCCACATCTTTGTGGTCTAATTTGCCATCTTTTAACATCCGGCGGAATTTCTCTTTGGTACTGAGGGCCGGCTCTGCCGGTTTCTGCACTTCAAACGGAGATTCCAGAACCTTGGTATCGGTGGACTCCGGCGGGGCGGTAGGCTTGGGGCCGGGTGGTACCAGCAGATCAAGGAGGCGGTCTTCGGCCAGAAGAGCGGCCTTTTTATCCACTTTGCGCCGTTCTTCAGAGCGTACCATGTTCACCGCAAGATTGGTGAGATCACGAACCATGGACTCTACATCACGACCGACATAGCCCACCTCGGTGAATTTTGAGGCCTCAATCTTTAAGAATGGCGACTGGGCCAGGCGGGCCAGGCGGCGGGCGATCTCGGTTTTACCAACCCCGGTGGGGCCGATCATGATAATATTCTTGGGTGAGATTTCTTCCTGCAGGTGGCCCTCAACCTGCTGCCGCCGCCAGCGGTTACGCAGGGCGATGGCAACAAATTTTTTGGCATTATCCTGCCCGATAATATATTTATCTAATTCGGTAACTATCTCTTTAGGAGTGAGTGATTTTAAGGTCATAATTTTTCCATGGTAATATGATGATTGGTATAGATGCAGATGGAGGCCGCAATTTCCATGGCGGCCCGGCATATCTCTTCGGCGTTCATCTCGGTATGCTGGATAAGGGCCTTGGCCGCCGCCTGAGCGTAAGGGCCGCCGGAACCAATTGCCAATATGCCGTCGTCGGCCTCAATAACATCGCCGGTGCCGCTTAAGAGAAGTGAATGCTCATGATCCGCTGTCACCAGAAAGGCCTCAAGTTTACGTAATAACTTGTCGGTGCGCCAGTCCTTGGCCAGAGATACGGCACCACGCAGGAGGTTTCCGTCATATTGTTCCAGCTTGGTCTCCAACCTCTCGAAGAGGGTAAAGGCATCAGCCGTGGCTCCGGCAAAGCCGCAAATCACCTGGCCGTTGTATAACCTTCTGACCTTATGGGCGTTATGCTTCATTATTGTATTGCCCAGGGTGACCTGACCGTCACCGGCCAGAACCACCTTCCCCTTATGGCGGATGGCAAGAATGGTTGTTGAGTTTATCTTCATCTGAAATATCCTTTTATCCTTTATCTTGATTATTAGTAACTAGTTAGGTGTGACTGTAAATTGCCCTAAACGCCGAGCTGTAACTCCTGTGAGGCTGAAATTCACTTCTTCCGGGCCCGGGGATGGGCCTTATCATAGACCTCCATCAAATGGTCAATGGTCAGGTGGGTATACTTTTGCGTGGTTGAGAGGCTGGAATGGCCTAATAACTCCTGAACAAGACGCAGGTCAGCACCCATTTCCAAAAGGTGAGTGGCAAAGGAATGACGCAACGAATGGGGGGTAACGCGGCTGATTATACCAGCCTTGGCGGCATAATGACTCACTAAACGCTCGATGCTGCGCGGGGTCAGTCTGCCGCCTCTGGAATTGACAAAGAGGGATGCTACGTCGTTTTGCCGGCCATCTTTAAGCCTGCGGCGCAGTAATTCTCTTTGGGGCATGTAGGCCCTAACCGCCTCTAAAGCCGGGGAACCAACGGGGCAAAGACGCTCCTTATTCCCTTTGCCCCTTACCTTAACCATTTCCGTCTCGAAATCAAGAGCGTTAATGTCGAGATTTGTCAACTCTGAAACCCGCATACCCGTGGAGTATAATAACTCTAGAATTGCCCGATCCCGGGCCGCGAAAGCGTCGTCAGCATCAGGCGCCGTCATGAGGCAGAAGGTCTCATCCACTGTGAGAAATATGGGGATATGATGGCCCTGCTTGGGGCGGACGATGCCGTTCAGCGGGTTGTCCTGGCGGATTCCGCGGCGGACAAGCAGCGCGAAAAATGTCTGCAGGGCTGAAAGTTTGCGGGCCACTGACACTGGTTTGTGGCTGGTGCCGAGAGAATAGATATAGGCCTTTATATTGCCTGGTTCTATCTTGGAAAAAGAAGTGGCATAATGCAGGAAACAGGCGAATTTTTTAAGGTCACGACAATAATTGTCTACCGTGTGCGGGGAATAGCCCTTTTCCACGGTCAGCCATTTGGCGAATAAATCGATATGATTTAATATCTCTTTTTTAAATTGCTCATTCATCGACTTTCTTTTATCATAGAGCGAGTTTTGTCGGCAAGAATTTTTTTCTATCTTTTTTCGTTATGCCCGAGCAACCGGGTATGGATGTTACTTATTGATCCCTGTGTAAACTATGGCAAAAAAAAGCTTTGAGAGCAGTCTGAAAAACCTGGAAGAAATCAGCCGTGCTCTGGAAAGCGGCGAACTTAGTCTTGATGAGTCTTTGAAAAAGTTTGATGAAGGCATAAAACTTGCCGAACTCTGCAATAAAAAACTTGACGAAGCCCAGGCAAAGATAGATATTCTGCTTAATAAAAATAATTCTATAGGCGTGGAGCCCTTCAACTCCCAGCGTGACTGATGGATATTAAGAGCTATCTGACCGCAAAACGTACCCTTGTTGAGGAGGCCCTTAGTTCGATTCTGCCGGAATCGGATGAACACCTTACAACCCATTTTGAGGCCCTTAATTACAGCCTGAGAGCCGGTGGCAAACGAATAAGGCCCATCCTCTGTATGGCGGCGGCCGAGGCCTTGGGCGGCAGCGTTGCGCCTCTTATGGATGTTCCCTGCGCCCTGGAATGTATCCATACCTATTCCCTCATTCATGATGACCTGCCGGCTATGGATGACGATGAGCTGCGGCGCGGCAAGCCCACTAATCATACGGTCTATGGGGAGGCTGAGGCTATACTGGCCGGTGATGGGCTGTTGACCCTGGCCTTTGAACTCTTGAGCCGGGATAACGTCGCTTTGTTAAACGCCGATGTCCAGCTCAAGATAATAAATCTTATCGCCCGGGCTGCCGGTTCCACAGGGATGGTGGGCGGCCAGGCCCTGGATATTGAGTCTGAGAACAAGGAAATTACATTTTCCACCCTGCGCCTGATTCATAGCTGCAAGACCGGAGCCCTGATTACGGCCTCGGTGCAGAGCGGGGCGCTGCTGGGCGGGGCCGATGAAGACGAATTTCTGGCCATGACTAACTATGGCCGTAATATCGGCCTGGCCTTTCAGATTGTTGATGACCTCTTAAATGTCCTGGGCACCACCGAGCAATTAGGTAAAGCCGCCGGTTCCGATGCCGAGCATAATAAGGCCACCTACCCGGCTATTTTCGGTCTTGAAGCAACCAGGGAAAAGGCCGGGGAGGCGGTAGCGGTAGCCCTTGAAGCCCTGCGGCATTTTGATCATAAGGCCGATCCCCTTAGAGCCCTGGCAGAATATATTTATACCCGCAGCAATTAAAAAAACTGGACGAATATCAAGCCGGATTGAGGCTCAAACCTGAGACTTTTATGATTAATCAGTCAAAATTATCACGGATCAATTCCCCGCTGGATTTACGGCGGCTGTCCCCCGGTGAATTGCCGGGGCTGGCCAGAGAAATCAGACGGGAAATTATTAATACCGTTGCTCAGACCGGTGGTCATCTGGCCCCCAGCCTCGGGGTAGTGGAATTGACCATCGCCATTCATTATGTCTTTAACACCCCGGAGGATAAATTAATCTGGGACGTGGGGCATCAATGTTATACCCATAAATTATTATGCGGCCGCCGGGAGCAGTTTTCTACTATCCGGCAGTATAAAGGAATCAGTGGCTTTCCCAAGAGGGCCGAGAGTCCTTACGACACCTTTGATACCGGCCATAGCAGTACCTCCATCTCCGCCGGACTCGGGGTTAATTGCGCCAAAAGTCTTAAGGCAGAGAATAGAAAGGTTATTTCTGTAATCGGCGATGGTTCCATGACTGGCGGCATGGCTTTTGAGGCCCTTAACCAGGCCGGGACTCTGGGCCGGAATTTCATCGTTATCTTAAACGACAATGAGATGTCCATCTCTCCCAATGTAGGGGCCTTGTCAAGTTTTCTGAGCCGCAAGATGACCGGCAGAACAGTGGCCAAGTTTAAGCGTGATACAGAGAATTTTTTAAAGAGCTTCTCCAATGTCGGAGAGAATATCCTCCAGATCCTCAAAAAGAGTGAGGGTAGTTTTAAGAGTTTCTTTACCCCCGGTATGCTCTTTGAGGCCCTTAAATTTGACTATGTGGGGCCCCTTCCCGGTCATGACCTGGAGACCTTGATCAGTACCCTGCAAAATGTCAGGGATTTTGGCTCCGGCCCCGTCCTTGTCCATGTTTTGACTACCAAGGGTAAGGGGTATACCCCCGCCGAAGACCGCCCCGATGACTACCATGGTCTTGGCCCCTTTGAGGTCAAATCCGGCAAGCCCCGGGCGGCTAAATCCGGCCCGCCGTCCTATACCTCCGTCTTCGGAAAGGTTATCGAGAAGGAGGCTGAGAAAAATGATAAGATTGTAGCTATTTCCGCCGCTATGCCGGCTGGTACCGGCCTGATGAGTTTTTCACAGCGTTTCCCAAGTCGTTTTTTTGATGTTGGGATCGCTGAACAGCATGCCGTGACCTTTGCCGCGGGTCTGGCCACCGAAGGTATACGGCCGGTGGTTGCCATCTACTCTACCTTTCTGCAGCGGGCCTTTGATCAGATTATTCATGACGTCTGCCTGCCCAATCTGCCGGTTACCTTTATGCTGGACCGGGCCGGTCTGGTGGGAGATGACGGCCCCACTCACCACGGCGTGTTCGATCTCTCTTTTTTAAGGATGATTCCCAATATGGTGTTCATGGCGCCCAAGGATGAGAATGAGTTATGCCATATGTTTCATACCGCCATTAATCATCCCGGCCCGGCGGCCATTCGCTATCCCCGTGGGGCCGGCGAGGGGGTTAGTTTGGATGAAGAGTTGCGGGAACTGACCATCGGCCGGGCTGAACTGCTCAAAGAGGGCAGTGACCTGCTGCTTCTGCCGGTGGGTAACCGGGTCTATGCCGCCCTTGAAGCGGCTGAGGGTCTATTGAAACTCGGCATAGAAGCGGCGGTTATCAACCCCAGATTTATCAAACCGCTTGATGGAGAATTAATCCGCGCCTGGGCCCAAAAGACAGGCCGGGTTATCACCATTGAGGAGAATGTCGCCAGCGGCGGCTTTGGCAGCGCCATCCTTGAGCTTTTATCTGCCGGTCGGATTCTGGTTAAGACCAGGATAATTGCCCTGCCGGATCATTTTGTAGAACAGGGCCCCCAGAAAACTTTAAGAAAGATCAGCAGAATTGATGCCCCGGCAATTATCAAGGCTGCCATTGATATAATGGATAGTAAAATATGATGGACTCGTAAAAAGTCCATCACTAACTAAAGATGGCTAAGTCAAAAAGTTCGATATACAAGGCCTGCCGAAACGCCGCAACGCCGTAGATCGGACTTTTTACGACGCCATCAAATATAATGGATAGTAAAAATGAATGACTGTCTCCTGGTCGCCTTGATCGGCCGTCCTAATGTGGGTAAATCTTCTCTCTTCAACCGCCTGGCGCGGCAAAACAAGGCTATTATTGATCCCACTCCCGGAGTAACCCGGGATCGCCATTATGCCAGGGTAACCTGGGATGAAAAGACCTTTCTGCTGGTGGATACCGGCGGCATTGATCTGGACAGGGTTGCCAAGGCTGAAACCAATCATGAACGGAGAATGTCGGCCCTCATCAGGGAGCAGAGCTGGCAGGCGGTGCGGGA
>VAPF01082978.1_pt1 | contig 24221 bp, 28 predicted proteins | sample 3393931 | NCBI WGS metagenome assembly VAPF01 (sample SAMN08290437, study PRJNA428436) | hydrothermal vent metagenome | isolation source: Deep-sea hydrothermal vent chimney | place: Atlantic Ocean: South-mid Altantic Ridge | depth 2773 m m | reverse complement strand
TCCTCCGAGAGGGGTTGAGACACCAGGGGACAAGGCGCAGAGAAAAGAATTTCTCAGAAAAATCGGCTATAAGCTTTAGAGGTTGAACTGCAATGAAACTATCTGACCTGAAATTTGACGAAAACGGGCTGATCCCAGCGATAATCCAGGACGCCGATAACGGTGAAGTCCTGATGCTGGCGTATATGAACGCTGAATCACTGAAAGAAACGGTATCTTCAGGCTACACGCATTTCTGGTCACGTTCCAGGAAAAAGCTATGGAAAAAAGGCGAGACATCGGGACATGTCCAGGAAGTCCGGCATATATTTTATGACTGCGACGGGGACACACTCCTGATAAAGGTGAGACAGAAAGGGCCCGGCGCCTGTCATACAGGCCACAGGTCCTGTTTTTTTACCGATATCAGCGGCAGGGAGACGGAAAGCACCATCTTCCGGGCGGACGATGTATACGGCGGGGGAAAATGATACTTGACGACATTTACGGTGTTATCCTGGAAAGGAGGCGCAACCCCTCTCCTGATTCGTACGTGTCGGCGCTTACCACAAAGGGCAAGGACGCGATACTCAAGAAGATCGGAGAGGAAGCAGCTGAAGTTATAATTGCCTCGAAAGGCCTGGACAAACAGCAGGTTATACATGAAATGGCCGACCTATGGTTCCATTGTATGGTTTTAATGGCGGAGGAGGGACTGAGCCATTCGGACATTCTGAAAGAACTCGAAGACAGATTCAACAAAAAGAAGGAACAGGATACATCTGGCTGTATATTCTGCAATATAATCTCGAAAGAAACACCCGCCGGGATTATATATGAAGATGAAAATGTGACGGCCTTTGAAGACATTAATCCTCAGGCGCCCTTACATGTACTTGTCATTCCTAAAAAGCATATCCCGACATCTCTCGGGCTGACAAACAGGGACAATGAACTTATCGGACAGCTTTTTCAGGCGGCGAACAAAATAGCTACAGAAAGAGGTGTCGCGGAACGCGGCTTCCGTCTGGTTATGAACACAAACCCTGAGGCAGGCCAGAGCGTCTACCACATACACCTTCATCTACTTGGAGGCAGGCCGATGCACTGGCCGCCGGGCTGATTAATCCTCGATGCTGGTTATAAAAGTGAGGTAAGACGTCTCGGTTGTGTCCAGCTCAATCCCCACGCCATTTTGCGCCAGGGAAGAATAGGGCGGATGCTTATAGGTTCTTACTACCCTCCCGGTAAACGTTGTCGAACCATTGTTCGGGATGAGAAGATTTATCTTTATGATACTTCCGGGCGAATAGAATTTGGTCGTTCTTATGAACAGACCGGTTTTTGATATATCATTTGTTATGCCGGTATGTTGCAAATCGTTGGTGCCAAAATCTACAGCCAGTCTTTTATTGATTCTCTTGCTGCGTCTCTTGTCCATAAAAAACCTCGCTTAATTCTTTTCCGGTCCAATGGTGCCGAAGGCGGGACTCGAACCCGCAAGGGTTTCCCCACACGCCCCTCAAGCGTGCGTGTCTACCAAGTTCCACCACTTCGGCATTTTAGAAATATACAACAATGCCGCCGATGTTTTCAAGCGATTATCCGAAAAAACTGATTCATACTGTAAAAACGCTGTTTTTTGGTTATATTTTCTTATGCATTAAGAAGACAGTTTTTTATCAGCTTATGCCGGATAAACAGACCTTTGAGAAACTCTCCTGCCCGGGGGAAGAGGCCGGGCGGCCCAGGAAGTCCGTGAATATCCTGACTCCCGGGATTGAGGTGTTCCTGTAAAAACGCGGGTTCCAGGTGCACAGGAAAGAACCATTCTGGAACCTCCTTCCTCTCGGCCCCGCATTTCCCGACGAATAGTACAGAATGCTTCATTAGTATTCCTTCCGTATCGTCCCGATGTTCGTGAACTTAAGAAGAGATGGCGGGAACCACCTGATATGATCCGGATAGAGAAAGAACTCTTTCAAATATGGAGACGAATATTTATAATAAATACTAAAGACGGTATTGCAGGAAATCCAGTAAAGGTATTGAACTGTTACTCCAGGAGGTGAAATGGATCAGACAAAAATGATCTGCAGTATATGCGCGTGGAGGGAAAACTGCCAAAAGAAGTTTTCGGTCTCCGGTAAAGATATCCGCTGCGCGGATTTTGTTAAAGATATGAGCATACATGACAACAATTCAGGGGAGAACGAAGCAGATAGGAAAGAAAAAAACAAGGAGGGCTAAATGAGGATCAGTGAACTGGACGGCATCATCAACATAAGCAGTGACGGCGTGACAATCAAGGATGAAAAAGGGCTTCTCGCAATCATGGACCAGCTTGTTTACGAAGCGGTCTTTTCCGAAGAAGAGAGAAGGAAGGGGCTTTTTATATTACTGAAGGAAATCGCTAAGGCATTTGGGGCGTTCCCGGCGTCCATACAGGGGCTGTATGAGGAGATGGGAAAAAATTACCCGGGCTTCACCGTTCCGGCGATCAATATCCGGGGACTCACCTATGATTCCGCGAGGGCCGTCTTCAGGCAGGCGATTGAGAAAAAAACGGGCGCGTTTATTTTTGAGATAGCGAGGTCGGAGATAGGATATACAAAACAGAGGCCACTTGAATATTCCGCCGTGGTTCTGTCCGCCGCCGTAAGAGAAGGTTATAAAGGACCGGTTTTCATACAGGGAGACCATTTTCAGCTGGTAAGAAAACACTTTCTGAGCGACCCGGCCGCCGAGACAGGATATATCAAGGGACTGATTCAGGAGGCGATAGATGCTGAGTTTTACAACATCGATATCGATTCCTCCACACTTGTTGACCTGGAGAAACCGACTCTGACCGAACAACAGAGACCCAACTACGAAAAGACGGCCGAACTCAGCGCCCTCATCAGGGAGCTTCAGCCGCCGGGGATCAAAGTCTCCATCGGAGGCGAGATCGGCGAGATCGGCAAGAAGAACAGCACCCCGGAGGAATTAAAGGCGTACCTTGACGGTTTTAACGAAACTTTCAAAGGAAGTCCGGGTCTCAGCAAGCTGAGTGTACAGTCAGGCACTTCACACGGAGGCGTTGTCCTGCCGGACGGCTCACTGGCGCAGGTCAAGATAGATTTTGAGACCCTGAGGCAGTTGTCGGACATCGCAAGAAAGGAATACGGCCTTTCCGGTGCTGTCCAGCACGGGGCATCGACACTCCCCGAGGACGCATTCGATATGTTCCCCGCAACAGGCACTTCAGAGGTGCATCTGGCAACAGGGTTTCAGAACATAATTTATGACAGCGAACACCTCCCGGACGCATTCAGAGATGAGATTTATGATTATATCCGGAAGGAATTCGCGAATGAGCGCAAGGAAGGCCAGACAGAGGAGCAGTTTATCTACAGCACAAGGAAAAAGGGTTTTGGCGCGATGAAAAAGAAGTGGTGGGACCTGAGCAGTGATATCAAAGAGCCGATCATGGCGGAGCTGGAGAAAAAGTTCGGCCTGTTATTTCATAAGTTAAAGGTCGAGAACACAGTCGGAATAGTCGGCGAAACAGTACCAGCCGTGATAATCGGAAAACAGATGCCGGATAATATACTGAAGGAATTATGAAAAAAGAGGTGATCGCGCTTGTTGTCGGCGGCGGCCCTGCTCCAGGCATTAATGGGGTTATCAGTGCCGCGACAATTGAGGCCTCCAATGAAGGCAAAAAGGTAATCGGAATCGTCGGCGGATTCAGCCCACTTTTTTTAGGCGACAAGAGCTGCGCCATACAGTTAACAATCGACGAAGTATCCAGAATTCATACTTCAGGCGGTTCCATATTGAGGACGTCCAGGGATCCAATTTTGAATGCCGAGGAAAGGTTCGGGACTCTTTTATCGACGTTAAAGGCATTAAAGGTCAAGCATCTTATAACAATAGGCGGAGACGGAACCGCTTTCATGGCGAGATGGATAGAGATGGAGTCAAGGGGCAAAATTTCCGTCGTCCACGTGCCCAAGACAATAGACAACGACCTCCATCTGCCCGGGGGGCGGTCTTCCTTCGGCTACCAGACCGCGCGCCACTGGGGAGTGGAGCTGGTCAAAAATTTAATGGAAGATGCTAAGACGACCGGCAGGTGGTATTTTATCACCACCATGGGAAGATATTCCGGTCATCTCGCCCTTGGCATAGGCAAGGCCGCCGGTTCGACCCTGACCTTAATACCCGAAGAATTCGGCGAAAAGAAGCTCCAGATCAAAAAGGTTGCCGATATACTCGAGGGGGCGATTATCAAAAGGCTCTCCATGGGAAAAGATCATGGAGTAGCTGTTCTTGCCGAAGGCATATCAAATAAAATCGATCTCCAGGATCTTGTAAAAAACACGGAAACGGAAAAAGATGAGTTGGGCAGAACAAGGCTCTCGGAGATACCGGCGGGGAGAGTTCTGAAAAATATTATAAAAACAAGCCTTGAGTCAAGGGGAATAAAGATGACTATCGTGCATAAAAACATCGGTTATGAATTAAGGGCCGCCGATCCGATACCATATGACATTGAATATACCCGAAATCTCGGTTATGGGGCCGTCAGGTTTCTGCTCAACGGCGGCACAGCCGCAATGATAGTCTTTGATGACGGGAAGCTGCGACCGGTATCCTTCGTCGAAATGTGGGACCAGACAACAGGGAGAACCAAAGTCCGGTTCGTCGATATCCATTCAGAAAATTATGAAGTAGGGAAAAGCTACATGATAAGGCTCGATAGAGACGATTTCAGCGCCGGGAATATCCGGCGGCTGGCAGGGGCTGCCGGCTTAAGCGTTAAGGAATTCAGGCAAAGGTTCCACTATCTTGTTGAATAATCTTTTTCATGAAATATCACTGCACGGTATTTAAGGCGGCATTGTGTGGCTGCTGAACTCCCTGTCAGGAATGTATGTTGTCCAGACATTTCTGCACTCGCTTGTCGCCATATTAATCATTGAACGGGCAATCCGGATATGGGACATCAGAAATCCCGTCAATCAGTTCCGGTACCGCCTCATGACTCTGATACTGCCCATATCCATGTTCCCGCTATACAACCTGATAAACATGAACAGAAACTCCATGTACTTCCGCGAAGAACGGGCGCTCTTCAATATGCACAGGTGGCTGACAGTGGAATTATGGGACATTATCCCGGTCAGCACTATCTTCATGCTCCTGCTGATTGTCACTTCAGGCGTCTTTTTTTTTCAGGAGCTGATTCCGATCTTCAGGGACCTCTCCGCGCGAGGAAAGGACAATTTCAGCGACGACCACCCTTCAAGCGCTGATATAGACTCCATGGTTACAGAGCTGAGCAGGTCGCTCGGGATAGAAAAACCGCCTGTCTCCATAATCGATAATGAGAACCCCGTTATCCTGACTGCCGGGTCAAACAGGCATTCCATAGTGTTATCCTCTGGTCTCATAAAGCTGCTGGACAGGGAACAGCTTCGGAGCGCGATAGCCCACGAACTTGCCCATATAGTCAGGATGAGCAATGCAACCACCTGGATTATCTTCATTATACGCGCCCTGATGTTCTTTAATCCGATCGTGCTTATCGTCTTCAGAAGGATCGTACAGGATGATGAGCATATATGCGACGACATAACCGTCTCTCTGACAAAAAAGCCGCTCGTTCTTGCATCTACATTGAAAATATTCTATTCTTCTCTATATGAAAAAAAGGCTTCTTTAATGGGCGGAATAACTTTCCTGAAAGATGGACTGGAAAATCACAGTCACGACCTCCTGCTCAAGGAAAGGATAGCGAGACTCGAAAACTGGGAAGATTATCAGGGTAAAGAGTTCGATTGGGGGCGGTTCATCTTAACAACGGGAGTAATAATCATTATTAATTATTTCGTGGTCTGATCCTATGGGAAACAGTTTAAAGACAAAGCTTCGCATGTTTTTTACCTTTGCCATGACGATTCTGGCGACCGTGCTCGTCCTGAAATTGCTTAACTGGATACCCCTGTCATTCCAGAAGGAAGACATGAGGAAGTACAAAACAGTCGAAGACGTGAAGACAAAGCTTAAGATTCCGAAAATATATGTGCCAGCCTACTTCCCCGAGCATATCAGGTGGCCGCCCGCCGAAATATTCGCCCAAAAGAAACCTTCTGTAATGATCATAATGCATTTCACACATACGGACACGCAGAGCTTCGCGTTGTCCATCTATCAGGTAGACTCAAAAGCCCATTTTGAACCGCCTTTCAGGACGGGTATATTATATATCAAGAAGGAGAGCACTGTGTTCGTCAATGGCAGGGAGGGTAAACTGACACTTGCCGTCTGCAGTGGGAACGAGAGGTGCAACCGGCTGTCATGGAATGAAGGGGGATACAGCCTGACTCTTATTGCCGACGATTCTCCGGAAAATATTTTAAAAATGGCTAAAAGCATGCTATAAATAAAGACAACGTGAATTATATAATGGAATACGGACATATACTGTGGATAAGACATTTTTCCTGGTTAATATAGGAATTTTTACCGATTGTATTTATATCCTTTAATCTGCTATGGTTGTTATAACACATGGAAATGTTTTCATAAAGACAGCAACCCGGAGAAAATGCTGAACCAGGCGAATATAAACGGGCCGAGCCATGGTATCCGTATCGCGTTATGAACATTAAGGAGAATAATTATGCTGTCTAGATTCGCATTTTTATTCAAGCTTGTACTTGTCATCTTTTGCCTATGCTTTCCGGCTGAAAGCATAGCTGTCCAATCGACACCTTCCGGTACCGCAGACCTCTGCCTCGGCTGTCACAGCAACAAGGATTTCACTGCGAAGTTAAAAAACGGCGAAGATCTTTCTCTCTTTGTAAATAAAGACCTGCTTGAAAATTCAGTTCACAACATGCTGGACTGCTCGGGCTGTCACAGCGGATTTTCTCCGGAAAAACATCCGAGCAGGATCCTGGAAAACAGAAGAGCTTACGCTGCTTCGGGCGCCGCGATATGCAAGAGTTGCCATACCACATTCAGGACGGATTTGCATGGCAGGATGGTCAAGGCTGCGGAAAAAAGCGGTCAATACTGCGTTGACTGTCACGGCGCGCATACTGTCCAGCCGGTCTCGATGCAGGAGCTCAGCGAGCCGAAATACTGTCTCGGATGCCATTTAAACAAGCTGAGCATGACCTTCAAAAACGGTGAAAAGCAGTCTGTTCAGCTGGACCACATGATACTGAAGGCATCCGTTCATAACAAGCTCTACTGCACGGACTGCCATTTCGGATTTTCCCCTGAAAAACATCCGATCAGACAATTCAAGAGCAGCCGGGATTATGTAATCGCTTCATCTGAAAGCTGCAGGCGGTGCCATTTCGATAAATACACGAAAACACTCGAAAGCATTCATTACTCAATGCTGAGCCACGGCAACCTGAAAGCACCTGTCTGCGTTGACTGTCACGGCGCGCATTCGATCGGTCGGGCCGGACAGGAAAGGACTGTGAGCGCAAAAAGATGCAAAAAGTGCCATAGAGAGATATACAAGACATATTCATCGAGCGTGCACGGCAGCGCGCTCTTTGTAGACCACAACCAGGATGTTCCCGTCTGCGCGGACTGCCACCGTGCCCATAACATCGAAGACCCCCGGACATTCGATTACAGGGAAAAGATCCCGGGGATGTGCGGCGGCTGTCACGCGAACAAAGAACTGATGGACAAATACGGGTTGTCCACAGCTGTTCTTCAGAGTTATCTGCAGGACTTTCACGGCATAACCCTCAAGCTTTATAAAAAGCAGAAGGACGCCGGGAACAAAATCACATTAAAGCCGATCGCTGTCTGCGTTGACTGTCACGGCGTTCATGACATTACGCCTACTACCGGCCCGAAGTCCTCGATAGTAAAAGCAAATCTTGTAAAAAGATGCCGGAAGTGCCACCCTGACGCAACAGAGAACTTTCCTGACAGCTGGATTTCTCATTACAAGCCCAGCCTCCAAAAGGCCCCGATCGTTTACACAATCAACCTGATATACAAAATTTTCATACCGTTTATGATGGTCGGATTGATCCTGCAGATACTTCTGCATATCTGGCGTTATGTTGTCAACAGGTAGGAGGTCCTGAAATGGAAGTGAACAAAATCATAGTTGGTGGCAAGATAAAAAGATTCAGCTTATACAGGGTGTTCGAGCACCAGTTTGTCATGATCACCTTCGCTATTCTTGTAATAACGGGTCTTTCACAGAAATTTCATGAATACGGTCTTTCTCAATGGATCATTATAAAACTGGGCGGAGTGGACACTGTCAGGCTGATCCACAGATCTACAGGCCTTATCTTCGCGCTGATTACGATTTTCCATATAATCGTGGCTTCCGTGGGAGTTGTCTTCCATAAATGGCAGGCGTCAATGGTGATAAACAGAAAGGACTTTACCGACGCGATCGACAATCTCAAGTATTATTTCGGCATAACAGACCAGCCCGCAAGGTGTGACCGGTATGACTACAAACAGAAGTTTGAATACTGGGGCGTTGTTATCGGGGGCCTTCTGATGATGGCGACCGGGTTTGTATTATGGTTTCCCACCTTCTTCGTAAAGTTTCTGCCCGGCGAGTTCATTCCAGCGGCAAAGGCGGCCCATACAAACGAGGCGCTGCTGGCCTTTCTTGTTATAATTACCTGGCATCTCTACAACGCGATATTCAGCCCCGAGGTATTCCCTCTCGACACGTCGATATTTACCGGCAGGATATCAGTTGAAAGAATGAAACATGAGCACCCGCTGGAATATGAAAGAATAACAGGAGAGTCGCTCGAACACAAACCTCAAGGGGAAGAATCAAGCACGAAACAAAAACCCGGTCCGTCAGACTGACGCAATTGCAGAAAAGAATTATCATCTCCATAATCTTAAGCATTCTTATTATATTAATAAGTTTCGGTATAGCGAGTTACCTCACGGTAAACCGGATTATAAAAAGGTCTCTCGACAGGAGAGTGGAACTCGCAAATATGATAGCCGGGCATACGGATTCAATCCTCGAAAGCAATCTGAACAGGCTTTACGATATCTCTCTATCAGGTGACATCGACCTTGAAGACAACAACCCGGAACCTGAAAAAAAGGCCCTTCAGACTGCATATCAGTATTCCATATTCACAGATGGTATTTTCCTGAGCGACAAGGACGGGAATATAGTCATGACTTATCCACCGGCCTTTAAAACCTATTCAAGCCTGTTGAGCCTTGCCGACATAAAAAAGACCATGAGGGATGCCAGGCATGTCATAACCGATATCTACACGATAGCTCCCATCAACAAAAAGGTGATATTCGCCATGGTTCCCCTTAAAAACAGGGACGGGGACATAGTCGGGGTAGCGGGAGGAGAGATCAACCCCACCAATTATATACTCACTCAGATATTGAAAACCATTCCCGCGGAGGCCAACACATATATGGAAATAATCGACAGCCACGGAATTGTTATCGCGTCCAACATCCCTAACAGGATTTTTACTTCCAGTGACCATAACAAATTCATGGCCAACCTGATAGCACAAAAGAAGTCCGTTGTCAGGAGATGCCATAGGTGCCATATCGGAAATCCAACCACGTATGGTGACAGCGGCGAACGTTCCACGGACGTTCTCTCATTCGCCGTTCTTGAAATGGCGCCGTGGGGCGTGTCGATACTCCAGCCCGAAAAAGACATCTTTGCGCCTGCGGTTGAACTCAGAAAGACTTTTCTGATCTTCAGCATAGGCTCCATCGGCATCGCGCTGCTGATAGCCGTCGGCATGAGCAGGAGCATTGTAAAGCCGGTACATGAATTAATCGACGCGACCAACAAAATCGCCGCGGGGGACATGTCAAAGTCCATAGGATTCGGTGGTGTTGACGAAATTGGCATGTTAAGCAGCAGTTTTGAGGTTATGCGGCTAAAGTTGGCGGATTCCCTTGCCAGTCTCCAGCAGTACAACCTTAAACTTGAAGAAATGGTGGCCGAAAGGACTGAAAAAATAAAAGAGAGCCGGAAAAAGGTCGAAAACCTGCTTAAAAAGGTTATTTCCGTACAGGAAGAGGAGAGAAAAAGGATAGCAAGGGGCCTCCACGATGAAACAATGCAGTCGCTCGCAGCCCTCTTACTGAAAGTCGACATGTTCAGCCTGGATGTTAAAAAGCCTTCCCATGAAAAGATACGGGCGATGAAAGATATTCTGTTGAGCACGCTTGACGGCATTCGCAGTATAATACAGAACCTCCGGCCTTCAATACTGGATGACCTTGGACTGGAGGCGGCGATCAGATGGCTTCTTGACATGCATCTGAGGGAGAAGGGAATTACATGTTATTTCAATATAATCGGCATGCAGGACAAAAGATTCCCCCCCAACATTGAGATAACACTCTTCAGGATAATACAGGAGGCGGTTGTCAATATCGCGAGACACGCGAAAGCGGAAAATGTGTTCGTCATCTTTAAGGTAGATGACGATTCTGTTAGTGTGGATATAGAGGATGATGGAACAGGGTTTGATGTTCTGCCGTCCTTGATTCAGGCGGAGGGAGGGCGTGGCCTCGGCATTCAGGGCTTGAAAGAGAGGGTCCACCTGCTTGACGGAAGCCTGAGTATATGTTCGGCAAAAGGCCAGGGGACCAGAATAAGCTTAAAAATTCCGACAGGGCGTTTCAGGGAGAAAAATGGATAAAATAAAGGTAATGATTGTTGACGACCATGCATTGGTGCGGGAAGGTATTATAGCGTTTCTGAAATTATATAACGACATAGAGGTGGTCGGGGAGGCATCCAACGGTCTGGCTGCGATAGAAAAGCTGGTCGAAATAAAACCCGATGTAGTGCTTATGGACATCGCAATGCCTGAACTCGGAGGAATGGAGGCGACACTGGAGATAAAGAAAAGGTATCCGGAGATACGGATACTTATACTCAGCCAATATGATGACAGGGAATACGTCAGCAGACTGCTCAAGGCAGGCGTCTCAGGCTATATATTAAAACATGCTGTTGGTACGGACCTTATATCCGCAATAAGGGCGGTCTCAAAAGGCGAGTCCTATCTGTATTCAACAATCGCCTCAAAGGTCATTGACGGCTATCTCGGCAAGCCGTCGGGCATGGTTGTGGAAGACCCTTACGAAAAGCTTACGGACAGGGAGAAGCAGGTGCTGAAACTTATTGCGGAAGGCCACAGCCATAAGGAGATCGCAAGCCGCCTCTATATAAGCACAAAGACCGTCATCGCCCACCAGACAAACATCTCTGAAAAGCTGGACCTCCATTCACGTACCGGTCTTATCAAATTTGCGATATCCAAAGGCATAATCAAGCTGGAAACATAATCAATGAGTATGTTTTCATGCTATTTTGTGCCCCTGGTTTTAACCATATCCTGATAATAGGATACATTATCGGCATGTCTCGTCCCTTCCTCGAAGGAAATTCTCCCTTCTATGCAGAGCTTCGCGAGACTGACATCTATTGAGCTATACTCTTCGCCGGGTATCTGCATCTGTGATCTTATCTGGTGGGTCTTGCCCTCACGGATGAAATTCTTGATCTTATATGAATTGACCAGTTTTTCATAAGCCAGCACAAGACCTGTCCGGTTTTTGTGAGCAATAAGCCTCTGCGAAAAAATCACAAGGAGGCAGTCGGCCATCTGCGTCCGGATCTGCGCCTGCTGGTGAGGCGGAAAGATGTCAATGGTCCTCTCAATTGTCGATGTTACGTTTCTCGAATGCAAGGTGCTTAATACCAGGTGGCCTGTCTCGGCTGCCTGCAGGGCGATTCTGAAGCTGTCGGGGTCGCGCATCTCCCCAATGACGATGACGTCGGGGTCCTGCCTGAATATATGCTTCAGTCCTTCATAAAAAGAAGGCGTATCAGCGCCTATTTCTCTCTGGTTTACATTGCTGTTCTTATGCCTGTGAAGAAATTCAATCGGGTCTTCAAGCGTTATGATGTTACATTTTCTCCTTGTGTTGATAATGTCCACCAGAGAGGCCATCGTCGTGGATTTCCCGTGGCCGGCGGGCCCGGTTAGCAATATGAGGCCCTGAGGTTTGAGCGCGAAGCTTTCAAGCTCTTCGGGGACCCCAAGGTCTTTGAGTGCGGGGATAACGGCCGGTATACGGCGGAGGGTTATCGATACGGAATTCCTCTGTTTATATATGTTTACCCTGAACCTCCCTTTTTCGGAGTATGAAAAGGCAAAATCCAGGTCACTTGTAGCTTCGAATTTTTTCAGCTGATCCTCGGACATAAGGCTTGTGGCGTAAGTCATTAACTGCGCGGGTGTCATGGCCGGCATATTAAGGCGCTTGAGCTCCGTATCCATCCTCAGACTCGGAGGCACGCCCGCAGTCAGCTGAAGGTCTGTTGCTGTTGATTCGGAAAACATATCCAGAAGCTTCTCGATACTCATGGAAGCTTCATCGGAAATACTCAAACAGGCCTTCTCAATCTCGGTGCCTTTCAGCTCATGGGTCCCTACGGATTCAAGGCTTTTCAAGGCCGCTTCCATCTGTGAAGAAGTTACGACAACCGGCCGCACTCGCTTGCCGAGTATGAACTCTATGTCTTCTATCGCCACAAAATCCCTTGGATTGACCATGGCAAGAACAAAATTCCCCTCGACCTTCAAAGGGAGAACCTTGTATTCCTTGATTTTCTTAATGGGCAGGGCGTTAAGAATCTGGGGAGGGATATCGACCTTAAAAAGGTTAATTGGTGGCACGCCGAACTGTTTGCTCAGGAAGTCCAGGAGAATATCGGTAGTAATATAGCCCATTTCAATAAGTATTGAACCTATCTGTCCCCCGACCTGTGACTGCCTCCTCAGGGCGTTTTTCAGCATGTTAGATGATATTATTTTATGCTGGAGCAGTATCTCCCCGAGTTTATACCTTGTGCCTTTGCTTTTCTCTTCCGCCATATGATTACCTCCTGATACAACATTACCAGTAAATAACGATTACTTCAAGAGCTTTTTGACATGTCGGTTTTGCGGTCGCCAATTAATTCAACACATCAAGCATATTCCCGCTTAATCCCCCCAAGGCCACCCGGAACCATATGCTACTTAAATCTTATATGCCTTAATCTTGCTTCGCAGTGTATTGCGGTTAATACCGAGGATTTTTGATGCCTGGAGCTGGTTCCCGTTCGTCTCTCTCATAATAATGGATATCAGGGCTTTTTCGACTTCCGTAAGCACCGTGCCATAGAGGTTGAAGTTCTGTGCCGTTGCCATGTCCTTGAGATATCGTTTCAGTTTTTCCTCGAGGAACTCCTTTACGGAGTAAGAGTTATTGTCTTCAATGAGCAGGTCTTTCTTGCTGATGACAGCGCCTGCTGAAAGCACGCATGCCCTTTTTATCACATTTTCGAGTTCCCGTACATTCCCGGGCCAGTCATACTTCAGGAGCGCCGCATTCGCTTCCCTGGAAAGCGCTTTTCCCCCTGTCTCCAGTTTTTCAGCGGCGTCGTTCAGGAATTTCTTCACAAGAAGTGGAATATCTTCTTTCCTCATCCTCAAAGGCGGCAGTTTTATCCGGACAACATCGAACCTGCGGTAAAGATCTTCCCTGAAGCCACCCTTGGAAAGCGCTTCGGGCAAGTCCCTGTTCGTTGATCCTATGATACGAACATCGGCCTTTATGAGGGTATTGCCACCCAGAGGTGTGAATTCATTTCCCTGCATGAAACGCAATAATTTGGCCTGCAGTCCCAAGTCCATTTCGGCTATCTCGTCCAGGAATAATGTGCCGCCATTGGCTGACTCAATCTTGCCCTTTGTATCACTGACAGCGCCGGGGAATGCCCCTTTTTTATACCCGAAAAGCTCTGATTCAAGCAGGTCCCCTGGTATAGAGGTGGAATTAACAGAAACAAACGGGCCGAGTGACCGCTTGCTGTTGTAATGAATCGCCTTTGCAACGAGTTCCTTTCCGGTCCCGCTTTCACCCGTGATAAGAACTGTTATATCTTTTGGCGCAACCCTCCCGATGTCTTTAAATACTTTAAACATCCAGGGGCTTTTACCGGTCATATGCGGATGTTCCGTCTCCAGCTTAGCCTTTTTGAGTCCCCTGAGTTCTTCTTTCAGCGCAAGGTGCCTGAAAGCCTTTTCTATCACTATTCTTAATTCCTCAACTTCAAAGGGTTTCTCAATATAATCATAAGCCCCTTCTTCCAGTGCCGTAATCATGCTCTGTATCCTGGCAGGGGCGGTGATCATTATAACGACCGCGTCAGGATTAAAAGCATGTATCTCCCTTAAACCCTCAAGCCCATCTCCATCGGGCAGGACAAGATCAAGGAGAATTACATGCGGACTGTTCTGGACGGCCCTTATACCTGAAGCCAGTTTTGTCCTGGATATGACCTTGTATCCCCCGGGTTCAAGAGTCTTTTTGATAACCCCGGTTATGCTCACATCATCATCTATAACTAATATTTTTTTATCCATTACGCGTGCAGGACGGATACCGGTAAAAACATCCACCTTGGTTTTTCCTGATTTTTACCATGCTGCACCCCCTGAGGTTTTCAATAATCTTCCCGAAAGTTCTTCGCCTGTTTTATTCACATAAATTACCTTTGCCTTTTTATTCAAGCGCATAACTGTCTCTTCAAGGCTGTTTGTAATTGAGTCAAGAGAGATCATTCTTCAAAAATCCCCGGAATGAGAAAACACCGGCTCATTCTCAAAATTCAATGGCTTTATTAATACTTGAGGGCGACTGCTAATCTGAATCCCGGCTGCATTCAACAGTGCTTACAAATTATTTAACCCCTCTGATAAACTGTCAATGCCAGATATGTATAACACTCTATCATAACCAAAATATATTTTTCAACTAAACATCCTTTACCGGCCAGACAAAAAAGCCGGCATGATAAAAAGAGGGATGCAGACGCGGATGTTTTCATTTTGCCGGCGCTTGGGCTATATTAGATATTATTCCAGAAAGGAAGTCATTGTATGCTTGATGCCAGATTTGTCAGAGAAAATGTAGACACAGTAAAGGAAGCCCTGGAGAAAAGGGGCTATGAATTCCCGTTATCGGAATTTCTCTCCATCAACGGGAAGAGGGTGACATTGATCGGGGAGGCCGGGGAGTTGAGAAACAGGCGGAATGTGGTCTCTGAAGAAATAGGAAGGCTGAAAAGGCGGAAGGAAGATGCTTCCGCGCAGCTTGAGGAGATGAAGACCGTCTCGGACAGGATAAAGGCCCTTGATGAAAAACTCCGGGAACTCGAAGAAGAGACCAAGACCTTCTTAATGACAATACCCAACATCCCTGATGAATCAGTGCCTGAAGGTAGGGATGAAACAAAAAATATTGAAGTAAGGAGATGGGGGACGCCCAATACCTTTGACTTCGAGCCCCTGAATCACTGGGACATCGCCGCCGCGCTGGATATCATCGATTTTGAGCGGGCGGCAAAGATAACCGGCGCACGGTTCGCCCTTATGAAGGGGGCCGGGGCGAGGCTTGAGAGGGCGCTGATGAACTTGATGCTTGATACTCATACATCCAGGGGCTATACAGAGGTCTTTCCCCCTATTATGGTCAACAGGGAAAGCATGACCGCAACGGGACAGCTGCCCAAGTTCGGGATGGAGCTTTTCAGGATTGCCGACCCTGAATTCTACCTGATTCCCACAGCCGAAGTCCCGGTCACAAACATACACCGGGATGAAATACTGAGAGACTCCGACCTCCCGATTTTTTACACCGCGTACACCCCCTGTTTCAGAAGAGAGGCAGGCTCTCATGGAAAGGACACCCGCGGGCTGATCCGGCAGCACCAGTTTAACAAGGTGGAGCTTGTCAAATTCGTTAAGCCCGAAGATTCTTATGATGAACTAGAAAAGTTGACCGCTGACGCTGAAGATATCCTGCGGAAACTCGACCTGCCCTACAGGGTTGTAACGCTCTGCAGCGGAGACCTCGGTTTTTCATCCGCAAAGACATACGACATCGAAGTCTGGCTTCCCGGACAGAATAGATACAGGGAAATATCATCCTGCTCGAATTTCGGGGACTTTCAGGCCCGCAGGGCGGGCATCCGGTTTAAAAGGGAAGGCAGGAAGGGCACGGAGTTTGTGCATACACTTAATGGTTCTGGCCTGGCAATCGGAAGGACCCTTGTGGCTGTCCTCGAGAACTACCAGCAGAAGGACGGTTCCGTAGTCATCCCTGAAATATTAAGACCGTATATGGGAATAGATCAAATCAGATTAGCAGGCGGATAAAAAAGCACACAGCCGCAAATAATCAGGGGGGCCACCCCCCCCCCTGCCATGAACTTCCAGGTTACTTAATAGATATCAGCTCTATCTCAAAAATCAGGGTTTTGTCCGGTCCTATTTTTGCCCCTGCGCCGCGCTTGCCGTAAGCAAGGCTTGAGGGGATAAACAATTGCCACTTGGCCCCCTCTTTCATGAGCTGCAATGCTTCCGTCCACCCCGGTATGACCCCTTTGACAGGGAAAGTCGCCAGCTTCCCGCGCTTGTATGAGCTGTCAAATTCCGTGCCGTCGATTAAGCTGCCCTTGTAGTTGGTCACTACCGTGTCATCAATGGAGGGCGTTCTACCTGTGCCTTCCTTTATTATCTTATACTGAAGGCCGCTCGGCAGGGTTGTCACGCCTTCTTTTTTCTTGTTCTCGGCAAGAAAAGCCTCTCCTTCTTTTTTATTCTCCTCCGCAGCTTTCTTTAAACGCTCCACCCTTTTGTTCATCAAGTCCTTCATGAGGTTGTTCATCTCCGCCTTAATTTCCTCTTCGGCCAATAATGTCTTTTTACCGGAAAGAGAGTCATTAAGTCCTTTTGAAAACACATCAGCGTTGATATCAATCGACTGTTGTTTCAGCTTGTTCCCGAAATCGACTCCCATGCTGTAGCTGAGCCGGTCCTTCTGATCTTTAATCGCCGTCTGTTCTTCCGCGTATACACTGCTTGCCAAAAGCCCTATGGATAAAATTACAGCCAACAAAAATCTCATTCGTCACTCCTTTACCTGATTTGATTTGTCATCTTTAATATTTTAAGGATTTTATCCGCTTATTTCAATAATGCGATTATCATTTTTATATAGATTTCTACTTGAAGCAATGGGGAGCCCATATTCCCCGAAACAACGTGTACTTATGGCCGCTAAACCCAGGGCTTTCGTGCAATCGAGCAGGTTAATTTCGGACGACTTTCTTCTCATCTCTAAAAAACAGGCCAGGGGCAGGGAAGATTCAAGCTGTGCCTTTATGTGAGCAGCTCATCAATCGCCTTCCCCAGCCTGCGGATTCCGGTTTTGATCGTTGCCGCGTCCACACACGAAAAACTGAGCCTCAGCGTATTTGTTCCGCTCCTGTTAACATAGAACGGATCGCCCGGCACAAAAATCACTTTATCTTTAACAGCCAGCTCAAACAGCTCCAGGGATGTGACGTATTCAGGCAACGTCGCCCAGAGAAACATTCCTCCTTCCGGCCGGGTATAACCGACATCCGACGGAAAATATCTCTCTATACTCTCCAGCATGGCATGTTGCTGCTTTCCATAGACCTGAATGATTTTTTTAATATGCGCATCGATATCATTGTCCTTTAAATATTGATACATCACGCACTGTGTAAAATAACTCGTATGAAGGTCCGCGGCCTGCTTTGCGATGACAAGCTTTTTCATCAGGCGGTCAGGCGCAACAATCCACCCAAGCCGGAAACCCGGAACAACGACCTTCGAAAATGACCCCAGCAGAACCGTATTGTCGGGAAGCAGGGCCTTAAATGACTGTTTATGATCACCGGAAAACCGCAAATCCCCATAGGGGTCATCTTCAATCAGCAGTGTGCGGGCGCCTTTAAGAATTTCCGTTATCTCAAGCCTGTTTGACTCTGAATAACATATACCGGACGGGTTCTGAAAGGTCGGAACCGTATACATCAGTTTAGGATTCTTTCTGGTTATAACCGACCTCAGCTTCTTAATGTTCATTCCCTCCTCGCCAACAGGGACAGGAAGAAATTCAGCCTTATAAATAGAAAAAGCCTGTATGGCTCCCAGATACCCCGGCTCTTCGATTATCAAGCCATCTCCGTCATTGATTAATACTTTTCCCAGGAGATCAAGCCCCTGTTGAGAGCCGTTGGTAATCAGAATATTTTCAACCGGGATATCGAGTTTCTTCTTCTGGCGATATCTTTCGGAAATATACTCTCTCAGCTCCGGATACCCCTCTGAATTACTATATTGAAAAATATCACGCCCATAAATACCGAAGACCTTGCTGGTTGCCGCTTTAAGCTCTTCAGCCGGAAAAAGCTCTCTGTTCGGCAGCCCACCGGCAAATGAAATTACCGTGGGATCAAGTGCGACCTTCAGTATTTCACGGATGAATGAGCGTGGAACGTCAATAATTCGGTCGGAAAATATACTGTCCATGGTTTCTCCTGATTATTTCAATCTTATTTTTCCTTAATTGACGATGACCTCGGTGAGTGCGCGTTTAGGCACATGGTGGACACCCGCCGTGTCCCGCCAGTACCTGATGTCACCGTCAGGTCCAACGGTCTCTAACACTACAGTCTCTTTTGGTTTGCCGATGGCTATCGCCAGGAGTATCTCGAACCGGTCCGGCAATCCCAGCGATTCGGCAAGTTCCTTTCGTCTGATAGACCCGATAATGCAGCCACCCAGGCCCATCCCGGTTGCGCCAAGCTTAATGCTTTGCGCCGCGATTCCGTGATCGCATCCGAACGACGCGCTGATCGCCCTGTCTCCAAGGATGATCACATATGCCGATGGTCTTTCGCCTTCTTCCGGGCCGGGCCAGTCCTTCAGGTCTCCCGCCCATTTGAGATGCGCAAAAATTACGGCATTGAGAGCCGGGTCACTCGACAGGAAATATTTGAGCGGCTGTAAATTCTGCCCTGACGGCGATAACCGCGCGAGATCGACCAATTCCTCCAGCGTCTCCCTCTCCACCGCCACATTCTGGAAGAACCGGCGATAACTGCGGTTGCCCCTGATAAGATCCCTGATTTTCATTTCAGACTTTCCTTTCCCGCTGCCTGACACATCATTATTGGTCTCCGGTCAAAAAGCTGATCCGGATCATGTCCTGCTGCTTGCATTTATCGATCACCCTTTGTGGATATGATTTTAGCCCATCTCTTTGATATTTTTCATAAATCCGGACCACAATTCTTCCAGGTTTTTGTTGTATACATTGTGGATAGCGGAAGCAATCTGCTCACCATTTTCAACGGATAAAAGAAACTCCCTGAATTTCAACTCATTTATAGTAACCCAATAACTTACAAACATCATACTTTGGCGGTAAAACACAGGAGGTGTAAGATCGAAATCACTGGGTGTTTTTTTGTATGATGTAGTTCTAATCATATATCCGGCCCCTTATTATCGTTAGACTAGCGATATCTGATCTCTGATGCTCAACCTGTACCATATTAATATGCTATTTTGTAGGAAAATCCATAAATCAATTAGTATTTTTATCCAGTATGGGTGCGGTTCTATAAAAGGAATAATTGCTTGAAGTGCTTTAATGGGCTTATCCATTTTTAATTATCTTCATAACCAGTTGTATATAGTTTTCTGTGCTTTCACGAAGTGTACCAAACTGAAATGGTAACTGACAAGCATTCCCCAAAGTTTTATGAAGATTCGTCAGAGCATTCTGAAGCGCGCTGGCAGGATAACCCGCCCGGAAGGCACGTTGACCCTCACTATGGGCGGTAATGCTGCTGTAAGACAGGAAACAACATGCTTCCTGGAGGCAATCCGGAAGGCCGCCTGACTATAATTCTCTGAAAGTTTTTGCAACATTAAGGTTTATACAGAGACTCTGTTTCGCATTCCTCTCCATCGGCTTGTTGTCTGTTTTGTTACTGCTTGCTACATGCTTCTCCGGGTACATCGTCAAGCGGAAATGCCTAAAGCGTTGGCGACTCCCTTTCCATAAGCCGGATCAGCTTTCATGCAGTTTCCGATATGGCGAATTTTAATCTCTTCGGGAGCGTCACCCATGGCGCGGGCGGTATTGCCAAAGAGCGTTTCCTGTTGTTCAGGACTCATCAGCCGGAAAAGTAAGCCAGGTTGGGTGTAGTAATCGTTGTCATCCCGGTGGTTCCAATGATCGGCAGCTCCATCCAGACTGAGGGGGGGCTCTGAAAACCCCGGCTGCTGCTCCCACTCCCCGTAGCTGTTAGGCTCATAGCCAGGAGTACTGCCATGGTTGCCATCGACCCGCATGGCTCCATCACGGTGATAACTGTGGAAGGGGCAGCGCGATGCGTTGACCGGAATCAGGTGGTGATTGACACCAAGCCGGTAACGCTGGGCGTCACCATACGAGAACAGACGGCCCTGTAACATTTTGTCGGGTGAAAAACCAATGCCAGGTACGATACTGGCCGGGTTGAAAGCGGACTGTTCAACCTCGGCAAAATAGTTTTCGGGGTTGCGATTCAGCTCCATAATACCGACCTCAATTAGCGGGTAGTCCTTGCGGAGCCATACCTTTGTCAGGTCGAATGGATTGTACGGACAGTTAGCGGCTTCTTTCTCCGGCATTACCTGGATGAAAAGTTTCCACTTCGGAAAATCCTTGTTCTCAATGCTATCATAAAGGTCGCGCTGGTGGCTTTCTCGGCACTTGCCTATTATAGCTTCGGCCTCAGCATCTGTTATGTTCCTGATGCCCTGTTGGCTGACAAAATGGAACTTGACCCAGTGCCGTTCGTTTTGGGCATTGATGAGGCTGAAGGTATGACTGCCAAAGCCGTGCATGTGGCGATAGGAGTAGGGGATGCCACGGTCGCTCATGGTTATTGTGATCTGGTGCAGCGCCTCCGGTAGTGACGTCCAGAAGTCCCAGTTATTGCGGGCGCTGCGCAGATTTGTCCGGGGATCCCGCTTCACTGCGTGGTTTAGGTCGGGGAATTTGAGTGGATCTCGCAGAAAAAAGACGGGCGTGTTATTGCCTACCAGGTCCCAGTTACCCTCTTCGGTGTAGAATTTTACGGCAAATCCACGGATATCACGCTCTGCGTCTGCTGCTCCGCGTTCACCTGCCACTGTTGAAAAACGTGTAAAAAGTTCGGTCTTCTTTCCAGTCCCAGAGAAAATTTTTGCCTTGGTGTAGCGGGTGATGTCGTGAGTTGCGGTGAAGGTTCCATATGCCCCGGATCCCTTGGCATGCATGCGCCTTTCGGGGATGACCTCTCGATCAAAGTGGGCGAGTTTTTCCAGGAACCAGACATCTTGCAACAACTGCGGCCCGCGAGGTCCAGCAGTCATTACATTCTGATTGTCAGATACGGGAGCGCCTGCATTTGTGGTCAATTTTTTCTTTTCGTCCTGCATGATTTCTTGTCCTTTCAAAGTTTGATTTTGTGCCGGTAACCAGTTAGTATTCAGATTTCTGTATATCTCCACAGTCTACATGACTGAAATTATACTTGACAAGTATTTTATTGTTTTTCGCTCATTATTTAAAGTCTGTCCATAAACGGTTATTTTTAATTTTTATCATGCTCGAAGCCCGTAATCGGGCTGTACATCCAGGCGTCATTTCAGCTTTTTTCCGGAGAATACTCCTCGAGCTGTTTTTTTACTCCGGGATTTCTTTTTATTATCATTTCATGCAAATACGGCCAGTACTCGGACACCAAATGGTTTCCCTGCATGTTACGCCTCATGAACTTCTGAACACCTTATGTCGTATTTTTTAAAGTCAGTCAATTTAGCTTTAAAGCTTGTGCCTGACGAACATACTCCTCTGCTTTGGGATGCTGTTGAGTTCTCTCTATCCAGGCTCTGGTGTCCGGAGAACATTTGCCCCAGCCATTACCACCTTTTCCGCTAAATTTCATAAAAGCTCCAATTTCATATTACCACGTTGCCCCCTGGTTGAACTAACCGGAAGGCATTATTTGCAGGATAATGTTTCGGATTCGCCGGAACGACTATAATATCGCTTCACTTTTTTGTCCCCACTCTGTTCCTCTTTTACTTCAAATGCTCTGGATAAAAAACCTGGCCTTCTTTAAGGTCCTTCCATGGTATTGCTTTGCTTGCGATTCAGGAATAGACATCAAATCACTTATGTGTGCCATGAAAGATAATTTCAGGCAAAATTTTTAGAGCATAAACTGATTGTGGCCAAACAGCACTCCGGCATGTGTTGGGTTCATTTCTTTATCAGGTATTTCTTGCTGCAATAATCATGTCAATGCCTGTTTTTGATATTTCGCTGTCTGGGAAGTCGGATAACGTACGTTCATAGTATTTCGATGATTCATTAGCAAAAAGCCATGATGGGAAGGGCCATTTCTCTATAGCCTGAGGCGAAAGAGATGGGGCCTAAAAAATACCAGAAAAATATGATATACTTTCAACAACTTGACAATGATAAGGCATCTGTTTATAACACGTGCCTCAACTTGACAGGGAAGTTACTGGTGCTTTTCATGTCACGATATTGTCCCGGAAAGTTAGACCGGCGTTGGGCCGCTTAGAGTAAGCGTCTGAAATGGGTCAAATTGAGATATTCAATAGTTGGCCTGGAATTGAAGATTGCAATTTGGCAGACAATTTAAAGCTAAAGGATGATACTTTTTAAAGGGAGACTAAAAATGCCGGGAGCATATACGCACATATCAATCGCATGCCTCTTGACTTCGGGTAATGCCCTCAAAGGCAAGAAAATGCCTGAAGCAAGAAAAGCCCTTTTGCAATACCCTGAGTTTTGCCACATGGGAGCAATAAGCCCGGATTATCCTTACCTTGCACTCCTGGATAGCACAGCCGGGCTCTGGGCGGATGCTATGCATCATAAATACGTAACTGGGACTGAAAAAAACATCTTTTATGTTGGCATGAATCGCATTAAGCAACTCACAGGTGACAAACAGTCAAAATGCCTGGCGTGGCTTTTGGGTTATGCTTCACATGTTATAACTGATGTAACCTGCCACCCTGTGACTAATCTATTGGTTGGTGACTATGAGGCTGGCAACCAGGTTGCACATCGCGAATCAGAACTTCACCAGGATGTGTATATTTTCAAAACCAGACTTGATGGTGATGTCAGTAAGTCGGAGCACATCAAGAATGTGATTGGCTCATGCGTGGACCCTAATGATAGGAAAAAAATTGACCCCGACGTAGAAGAAATATGGAGTAGTTTGCTTGCAAAAACATTTCCTCAAATTCATGCTGAATATGCTGTAAATATTAATGAATGGCATAACGCTGTTCAATTCTTTCTTGATGATATTGCAGAAGAACTGGCATTTATCCCATCCAGACATATTAGGGAATCACTAACAGGTAGTGGGGTTGCCTATCCTCGTTTTGATGAAATAGATAAAACAGGATTTATAGATAAATTAAAAACCCCGAAGGGCACTAAGACTTATGATCAAGTTTTCGATTTTGCGAAGAGAAATGTTATCAAGGTGTGGAAGTTAATGTCTGATGGTATATATGGTGACGACGATTCATTTCAGGAAGAAATAAAAATTTGGAACCTTGATACCGGACAAGAACTTAAAAGCGCCAAAGTTATGTGGGAAGGAATAATATGATTAGGATTAGAGAAAAAATCTTGCCTGAGATCCTAATATTAATATTTATATTTACTGGTTGTGCGTTTCCAGGAGCTAAAACTCAACGTTACGAGGAAATTCCACCGATGCTCAACGTATTAACGAACAAGGCGCAAATTGCTGTTGAAGAAGGTATTTTTAACAAGGGAGGGGAGCAGGCTGTTCTGGAGTATATCAACAATAAAAACCCTAATGTTCTGAGTTGGTTTACTGATCGTAATTACGAATTAAAAATTGGGGTTATTGCAGGCACTGCTGTTATTTTGGTGTGTGGTCCGGGCAACCCAATTTATGAGGACACATACTGTAATCCAGGTGCGCCGGATAAGGACCATCGTAATTCATCCCTTCAGTCATGTGAAATAACAATGTCAGAAATAGAAATTGCAAAAATATGCAAATAAAATGAGATCGCGCCCCAACAAGGTGCTTAACTGTGGAACAGGTGAAGTCACCTGAAGAGGAATCTGGTGTGATGTCTTTCGGGCGCTCCTCCTCAGTGGCATTACCCCAAAAACTTGAATACCAGAGTAACATTGAAGATGAATAATACATTCTGAAGCAAAAGCGATGTGCTACG
>VAPF01074696.1_pt1 | contig 24434 bp, 19 predicted proteins | sample 3393931 | NCBI WGS metagenome assembly VAPF01 (sample SAMN08290437, study PRJNA428436) | hydrothermal vent metagenome | isolation source: Deep-sea hydrothermal vent chimney | place: Atlantic Ocean: South-mid Altantic Ridge | depth 2773 m m | reverse complement strand
ACAGCATTACCACCACCGCCACCAACACCGATGACTTTTATTACCGCTTCTTGTGCGCCGGAATCCATCAATTCGAACATAGGCATGGTATTTCTCCTCTTATTAATTAATTTGTGATTTAGTTATTTAGTTATTTCGTTATTTCGTTATTTCGTTATTTCGTTTTTTTGCTTTTGTATTCTGTACGTGTTTTATATCTTGTAACCGGGTTAAAAATTTCCCTGAAACCAGCTTTTCATCCTGTCAAAAACGCCTTTAACTCCACCTTCCATCATGATATGACTGGTGCCATTAGTTCTGTGCTGGTTACCAAAAAGTAACAAGCCGACACCGGTTGCATAAATCGGATTTTTCACCACATCTGACAGGCCGGAAACATATTGCGGCAGACCAAGACGTACCGGTGCATGAAAGATCTCTTCAGCAAGATCGATCACACCTTCCATCTTCGAGCTACCGCCCGTCAGCACCACACCGGCGGCGATGATTTCTTCGAAACCACTGCGGCGTAATTCGGCGTGTACCAGATTGAGTAATTCTTCATAACGCGGCTCGACCACTTCGGCCAGCGTCTGACGTGACAATTTACGCGGCGGACGATCACCCACGCTGGGCACTTCGATGGTCTCTTCAGGATTGGCCAACTGGCGCAAAGCACAGGCGTATTTAATTTTGATGTCATTGGCGTATTGTGTCGGCGTACGCAGCGCGACAGCGATGTCATTGGTGACCTGGTCACCGGCTATCGGAATCACTGCGGTGTGACGGATCGCACCTTCAGAAAAAACAGCGATGTCGGTGGTGCCGCCGCCGATGTCGACCAGGCAGACGCCCAGCTCTTTTTCATCTTCGGTCAGAACAGAATAACTCGATGCCAGTTGCTCCAGAATAATGTCGTCGACTTCCAGACCACAGCGACGCACACATTTGATAATATTTTGTGCAGCGCCAACCGCACCGGTGACCAGGTGCACCTTGGCTTCGAGACGAACGCCGGACATGCCGATAGGTTCGCGGATACCTTCCTGATCATCGATGATAAATTCCTGCGGCAGAATATGTAGCACACGCTGATCCGCCGGAATCGCCACCGCACGTGCTGCATCAATAACACGATCCAGATCACCGTTGGTCACTTCACGTTCACGAATAGCAACGATGCCGTGCGAATTCAAACTACGGATGTGGCTGCCAGCGATGCCCGCGTAGACAGAATTAATCTCGCAACCAGCCATCAATTCCGCTTCTTCCACCGCGTGCTGAATAGACTGCACGGTGGATTCGATATTGACTACCACGCCTTTTTTCAGACCGTTGGAAGGATGAGAACCTAAACCAATGATCTCGATCCCACCTTCGTCATTTATCTCGCCGACGATGGCGACGACTTTGGAGGTACCAATATCGAGACCGATCAACATATTTTTATCAGACTTCTTTGTCATTGTTTCAGGCCTCTGTCATTTGTACGGCAAAACCGTTTGGATAACGCATATCAATAACCTTAATATTTCTATTCGTTAACATTTTGTTAGTCGAACCATGCCCGGCGATCAACGAAGGCAATATTCGAACAAATCGTTTCAGGCGTTTTTCTGTTTCGAAACGCCCCAGCTTTACATCGATTTTCTGTGCAAAAAGTTTGCCTGCATCATCGACCGGGTTTTCATATTTTGAAACCACCATTTCCCACGACCGCCTGTCATCCAGATCCAGTCGCACCACTTCAAATTCCAGCAACGCCATTTCCTGATACAGCACGTTCATAAATTTCCACACATTATTATGGTGGCCTTCGGGGCCGTTCAGTTTTGGCAGGTTCAGTTTTTTATCTATTTTTGCAGGCTTAAACACTTCGCCGGCATCATTGATATAACCATCATCATTCCAGTATGCGACCGGTGTCTGCTCGGTGATAATTACATCCAGCGTTGCCGGCCACTGCCTTCTTAATGAAACATTTTTTATCCACGGCTGTTGCATCAATCCGGCGCGGATATTATTTAAATCTACGGTGAAATAGCCACCTTTAATTTCACTTTTTACGATTGTTTCTATCTTTTCTTTGCTCAGAAAATTTAACTCGCCGCTCACCACAACATTTTCCACCGGCAACACGCTGGGTATTTCGATATCCTTAACAAACAGACCACCATAAACCAATGCCACGCCACCAAATAAAACCGGCAGGGTTTTTAAAATTCGTTTTATCAGCGATGTTTTATTTTTTCTTTTCATTATTTATTTACTTATTATTGCGAGCATTTTGCCAGCGATAAAATTTTAAGCACCAGCTCATCAAACGAGATGCCCGCCTGTTTTGCCGCCATCGGCACCAGCGAATGATCGGTCATACCCGGCACGGTATTTACTTCGATCAGCCACGGCTGATTATTTTTATCGACCATGAAATCCACACGTCCCCAGGCAGAGGCACCCACCGCGTTAAACGCTTTTGTCATCAGCGTGGCAAATTCTTTTTCCTGTTCTTGCGGCAGACCACAGGGACAGATGTATTGCGTATCGACCGCTTCGTACTTGGCATCGTAGTCATAAAACTTGTGCGTGGTTTTAAGTTTGATCATCGGCAACACCTGGTCGTCCAGCACTGCTGCGGTATACTCATCACCTTCGACCCAGTGCTCAGCGATCACCGTGCCGCCACACTGTTGTGCTTTATGCCACGCCGGTATCAATTCATCTTCAGATTCAACCTTGCTCATACCGATACTGGAACCTTCCAGCACTGGTTTTACGATCAGCGGCAGCGACAGTTTCTGCACTGCCTGCTGGCAGCTCTGCTCGGAATCAAGCACGCAAAAATCCGGTGTCGGCAAACCCATCGCCAGCCAGATTTGTTTGGTCTTTAATTTGTCCATCGCCAGTGACGAGGCCATCACACCCGAACCGGTATAAGGCACAGACATTAATTTCAACAACGCCTGAATGGTGCCATCTTCACCACCACGACCGTGCAACACGATAAATGCACGTTGATAATTTTCTTTTTCAAGGTCGCTGATAATGTTTTCACTAACATCGATACCGTGCGCATCCACGTCTTTATTTTTTAACGCGGCCAGCACCGCATTGCCACTCAATAACGAGATTTCACGTTCTGCTGACAGGCCGCCCATCAGCACCGCCACTTTGCCAAATTGCGCAACATTCACGCTCATGACTTTTCTTCTCCAACCTGATTTTCTACGACCAGGCTTTCACCAACGATTTTTACTTCCGGCTGCAATAAAACACCGTGTTTATCTACAACCGTTTTCTGAATTAATTCAATCAATGTTTCGATGTCAGTCGCAGTTGCATTTTTTTCATTGATAATAAAATTCGCATGTTTTTCTGACACCACCGCACCACCAACAGTCTTGCCTTTCAGCCCGCAATCCTCGATCAGCTGTGCTGCATAAGCGCCTTCTGGATTACGAAACACACTGCCGCAACTGGCGACACCGGTTGGTTGCGATACTGCGCGTTTTGCGAGTAACTGTTTAATGTTGATCGTATTGTCGTTGGTTAAACGTTTTGCCAGACGCAATGTGACGCTGACAAACCATTCATCATGCAAACCGCTGACACGGCGATATCCGTAGTCAAATTCATCCGCGTTTCGTTTTGTAATTTCGCCCTGGCGATTCAGTGTTTCCACCTCGATCACCAACGGCCAGGTCTCGCCACCAAAAGCACCAGCATTCATCGCCAGCGCACCACCGACCAGACCGGGAATGCCGGCAAAAAATTCCGCGCCGACCAGATCATGCTTGCCGCAAAAACGTGCCAACTTGGCACTAGCAACACCGGCGCCGACATAAACCATGGTCTCATCAATTAATTTTAACTGCATCATCACACCCTGGGTAGCAATCACCGTGCCGTCAAAGCCACTGTCACGTATCAATGTATTACTGCCCAGTCCCAGCCATAATATTTTTTCATTTTCATCCAGCGTTGCGATAAAAGCAGCCAACGCGGTCAGCGATTGCGCCTGCACGTATCGTTTAGCAACGCCGCCGGTGCGCCAACTGGTATGCCGCGCCATCGGCTCGTTTTCGGTAATCGTTATGTCATCAATTTTATTCATCACATTCATGACCATCATGCTTCCAGTGCGGCTTTCAATTGCGAGGCAACGCGGCCGATACTGCCCGCACCCATGGTTAAAACCAGATCACCATCCTGCAAGATGGAACGCAGATCATCCGCCAAATTTTCGATATCTTCGATAAAGATCGGGCTCACCTTGCCGCGTGCACGAATCGCCGCGCACAGGGCTCGACCATCAGCGCCAGCGATTGGCTCTTCGCCAGCAGCATAAATTTCTGACATCACCAGCACATCACAGTCAGCCAGCACCTGCGAAAAATCTTCGAACAAATCGCGTGTTCGGGTATAACGGTGCGGCTGAAAAATCGCAACCAGACGTTTGTCCGGCCAGGCGTTTTTTGTTGCTCTCAAGGTGGCAGCCACTTCAGTTGGATGATGCGCATAATCATCAACCATCATCACCACACCCTGTGCTATTTTTGCTTCACCATACATCTGCATACGACGACCGATGCCCTGGAATTTTGCCAGTGCGTTCTGCATGTCCTCACCGCTAACACCCAGCTCATTTGCAACACAGATAGCCGCCAATGCGTTCAACACATTGTGCCGACCGGGCATGTTTAAAGTCACTTCGATACTTTTTTCAGCGTCAGGTAACATCACATCAAAAACGGTTTTCTCACCGTGATAACGAATATTCGATGCGCAGACATCGGCATCAAAATCGATGCCATAACGAATAATCGGACGCGCAATTTCAGGCAGTAAGCTACGCACTTCTGCATCATCAACACAAACAACCGCCAGACCGTAAAACGGCAGGTGATGTAAAAACTCGACAAAGGTCTGTTTCAAACGTGAAAAGTCACCGCCGTAAGTTGGTAAATGATCGGCATCGATATTAGTCACCACCGACATCATCGGCTGCAAATATAAAAACGAAGCATCACTTTCATCTGCCTCAGCGACCAGGTATTTGCTTTTACCTAAACGTGCGTGCGCAGATGAACTATTTAATTTGCCGCCTATAACATAGGTTGGATCGAGACCCGCCTCTTGCAGCACACAGGTAACCAGCGACGTGGTGGTGGTTTTTCCGTGGGTGCCGGCAACGGCAATGCCGTGACTAAAACGCATCAGCTCAGCCAGCATCTCTGCACGTGGCACCACCGGAATACGGTTGGCTTTGGCGGCGCGTACTTCAATGTTGTCACCACTGATTGCAGTCGACGTTACTACCACGTCCACATCACTGACGTTATCCACCGAATGCTGAGAATAAACTTTTACACCGGATTTTTTCAACTGTTCGGTGGCCGTATTGCTTGCCATATCCGAACCACTGACCTGGTAACCAAGAGTATTCATCACATCGGCGATGCCGCTCATACCCGCACCACCGATGCCAACAAAATGCACTTTGCGGATACGACGCATAAACTCTTTCGGGCTGGCTGATTGTGTGCGTGTTGATCGTGACATCAGAAAATGCCTCCAGCCGTTTGACAGGCATCGGCAATGGTTTTTGCCGAATCAGGAATTGCCAGTTTTCTTGCTGCCACTGCCATGGCCAGTAATTTTTGACGATCATTTGAAAACTGATTGATGGTCTCGACCAGCCAGTCCGCAGTCAGCTCGTCCTGCTGCCGAATGATAGCAGCGCCGTTCTTTTCCAGATATGCAGCGTTCTGCGTCTGATGGTCATCCACCGCGTGTGGATATGGCACTAGCACGGAAGCCACACCGGCCGCCGCAAGTTCGAAAACGGTCATAGCACCAGCACGACAGATCACCAGATCCGCCCATTCGTAAACGGCGGGCATGTCGTCGATAAAGGCTTCGACCTTCGCTTCAACACCGGCATCGCTGTATGATTTTTTTGCTGACTGAATATTTTTCACGCCGGTCTGATGAATAACTTCTGGCCGATTTTCTTCTTTAATTTTTGATAAAGCCTGCGGTATAACTTCATTAAGTTTTACCGCGCCCAGGCTGCCACCGATGATCAGCAGACGAAGATTATTTTGCGAAGTTTTACGTCGTGCAAAACGGCTAACCGGTTGTTCGATGTCACAGATAGCCTGGCGCACAGGATTGCCGGTGGTCTGCGCAATTTTAAATACGCCGGGAAACGCCTGCAACACAACATCGGCAAATCGCGCCAGAATTTTATTGGTCAAACCGGCGATGGCATTTTGTTCGTGCACCAGCAACGGTTTTCTGCTCAGCCACGCCATCAGGCCGCCGGGGCCGGAAGCAAAACCACCCATGCCTAAAACCGCACAGGGTTTTCTTCGTTGCAGAACCGCACGCGCCTGCCAGCAGGCCATGGCTATACGCAGTGGCGCTAACAACAAAGTCAGTGTGTTTTTACCACGCAGGCCGGTGATACTCATCCACTCGATGGGATAACCCGCCTGCGGCACCAGGCGTGATTCGATGCCGGCTTTGGTGCCCAGCCAGACCACCGGAATACCACGCGCACGTAATTCATCGGCCACTGCCAGCGCCGGAAAAACATGCCCGCCGGTACCACCCGCCATAATCAAAACAGGACGAACATCGATCATAACAATGCGCCTCCCGCTTTGATGTGAGTCGCTTTTTCACGCATGGCAGAACGGCGTTTCTGTCTGGCTGTTTTTTTACTTAAACTTTTACTGGCCTGTTTGGCAATACCGCTGGTCTCATAATGAATGCGCAACAGCAAACCAATGGCCATGCAACACACCACCAGACTACTGCCACCATAACTCATCAATGGCAGCGTTAAACCTTTGGTCGGTAACAGACCGATGTTCACACCCATGTTAATGATCGCCTGCATCGACAACCAGATACCGATACCGTATGCCAGGTAGGCGGCAAAATAATTACCGATCTTCTCGGCCTGTGAAGCAATTTTTAACGCACGGAAAAATAACACGCTGTACAACACAATCACCAGCGTCACACCGACAAAACCCAGCTCTTCGGATAACACCGCAAACAAAAAATCAGTGTGTGACTCGGGCAGATAAAATAATTTTTGCACGCTGCCACCAAGGCCAGTACCAAACCAGCCACCGGTACCGATAGCGATCAATGATTGCGTCAATTGAAAACCACTGTCAAACGGGTCAGCCCACGGATTAGCAAACGAAGTCAGACGTTGCATACGATATGGCGAAGTCACTACCAGCATCATCGCGGCACTGGCAAAAATAAAAACAAACGAGATAAACTGGGTGAAGCGTGCGCCGGCCAGAAAGGTCATGCCTAGAACTGTCCCCATGATAACCACGGTGGCACCGAAGTCGGGTTCGATCAATAACAATATACCCGCAAGGCCAACCATCACCATCGGTTTAAGAAAACCGATAAGCGAATTTCGTACTGCATCACCGTGGCGCACCAGGTAACCGGCCACGTAAATCACCAAAAAAAGTTTTACCAGCTCTGAAACCTGCAAATTAAACACGCCCAACGGCAACCAGCGCGTACTTCCATTCACGGTTTTACCGACACCGGGCACCAGTACCAGCAGCAACAGAAATAACGCAAAAAGCAATAATGCCATGCCGGATTTTTCCCACTGCACCAGGCGGATTTTGAACACGATCACCGCCGCCAGCAAACCAATGACAACAAATATCAGCTGACGTTGCAGATAATAAAACGGGTTTGAAAAATTTCGCTCGGCCACACTGATCGAAGATGATGCCACCATAATGACACCGATGGTCATCAACGAGATAAACGCAAGCAACAGAACCGGATCAAGGTCGTCGATTTTTAGACCAAACCAGTCACGTAAACTGCGACGCGACAATTTAACCGAACTCAGCCTGGCAAATATATCTGCCGCCATGTTTATATTCTGGTTCATGACTGCAATGCCTCCACCGTCTGAATAAAAACATCACCACGCTGTTCGAAATTTTCAAACATATCAAAACTGGCGCAGGCAGGTGCCAGCAGAACATTGTCGCCCTCGCGTGCCAGCGCATCGGCAGCGGCCACAGCAGCGCGCATATCGACGACACGTTTTACCGTTACTTCTTCCGGCATAACAGCCTGAATTCTCTCTGCATCCTGCCCCAGTAACACGACTGCACGACAATGCTGTTTTACGACTTCTGTCAGTTCTGAAAAATCCGCACCTTTGGCAATACCGCCAGCGATCAAAACATGTTTGCCCGGCAGACCAACAAGTGCAGCGATAGTCGCTCCCACGTTGGTTGCCTTGGAATCATTGATCCAGTCGACGCCGTTTATCCGTGCGACAAACTGTGTGCGATGAGGCAGGCCTTTAAATTGTTTTAAAGCAACCAGCATGCTACCCATTGAGAGACCTATGGCATGACCCAGCGCCAACGCAGCCAGCGCATTTTGTAAATTATGCTGACCTTTAATCTTTAGATCATCAACGGCAATCAATTCCTGCTGTCCAAAACACAGGCTTACCGACTCGTCACCACACAAACCAAATTCATTTTCTGCTGGCACACCGAGTGTAAAACGCAATTGTTTTATATTGGGTTTATTGATCTGGTTTGCCAGCGTATCATCTTTGTTCAGCACCACAACTTCAGCATTATCATAAATCGTCTGCTTGCATATTGCATAAGCCGACAGATTTTCGTAACGGTCCAGATGATCCGCACTGATGTTTAATACTACCGCCGCTTTCATCGGTAAACGCTGCAAAGTTTCCAACTGGAAACTGGACAGCTCCAGCACGTACAAAGCAACATCATCATCCAGCGAATCAAGTACCGGCAGACCAATATTGCCACTGGCTACAGCCTTCATATCCGACTGTTTTGCCATCATCGCCAGTAATGTTGTCACCGTTGATTTACCGTTTGAGCCGGTAATACCAACAACCGGCGCTTTTACTTCGTGTGCAAACAGATCGATATCACCGATAATTTCGATGTTCTTTTTTCTGGCAGCGAGCAGAGCCGGTTCGGCCAGAGCCACACCCGGGCTGACAACAATACGATGCGCATGGGTAAACAGAGAAACATCAAATTGCCCCGTGTGTAATTCAACATCACTGTAATCATTATTTAGAATATTCAGACCCGGCGGAATATCACGGCTATCAACCACAATAACGGCCTCACCCAGAGCGCGCAGATAACGCACTACAGACAGGCCGGTTTTACCCAGTCCAACGACCAGGGTATAAACAGCTTGTTCGGGTTTAATAGTCATTCTATTTAATGAACTCATGTTTTTTTACAAACTATCGGACTTTCAACGAAGCTAAACCGATTAACACCAGTACCACGGTGATAATCCAGAAACGCACGATCACTCTTGGTTCCGGCCAGCCTTTTAATTCAAAATGATGATGGATCGGCGCCATACGAAAGATGCGCTTGCCGGTTAATTTATATGAACCCACCTGCAAAATGACCGACACAGTTTCCATCACAAAAATGCCACCCATGATCACCAGCACCAGTTCCTGGCGCACGTAAACTGCCACCACACCCAACGCCGCACCCAGTGCCAGCGCGCCGACATCGCCCATGAATACCATGGCAGGATAGGTGTTAAACCATAAAAAACCGAGGCCAGCACCAACCAGCGCACCGCAGAAAATACTTAACTCACCAACACCGGCGACATAAGGAATGCCGAGATAATTGGCGAAGGTGGAGTGACCGGTAAGATAAGCAAACACACCAAGCGCACCGGCGACCATCACCGTCGGCATGATCGCCAGACCATCGAGACCGTCGGTCAAGTTCACCGCATTACTGCTGCCAACGATAACTAAATAAGTGAGCACGATAAAACCACTACCCAGCGGAACCATCACATCTTTTAAAAACGGAAAGATCAAGGTGGTTTCAATTTCAGTGGTGGCATTATTAAAAATAAAAACAGCCGCAGATAAACCAACCACGGTCTGCCAGAAATATTTCGCTTTGGCCGACATGCCTTTGGAGTTTCCATACACCAGTTTTTTATAATCGTCGACACCACCGATCAGACCAAACGCCATGGTAACGCCTAACACCACCCAAACTTTTTCACTGGACAGATCGCCCCACAACAGGGTACTGATAGCAATGGAAACCAGAATCAGCGCGCCACCCATGGTCGGCGTGCCAGCTTTCGACAAATGCGACTGCGGGCCATCATCACGTATTTGCTGCCCGATTTTATAACTGGACAACTTACGGATCATCGTCGGCCCGATGACCAGAGATAAAATCAGTGCGGTAATGGTGCCAAAGATGGCGCGCAAAGTAATATACTGGAAAACGGAAAAACCACTTTCATATTGTTGTAGATATTCAGCTAATGTTAAAAACATTAGTTCACCCTCTTGCTTTTATTCGGCAACTGCACCTTCGACAATAGCTCCTGCATTGTTCTACTACCTGCCATCCCTGGCAGTATGCGTTGCTCTATTACCGCCCTTCCCTGGGCGTATATGATGGGTTAATATCCGTTCAACTACTTCTTCCATAGCCGCACTGCGAGAACCTTTTACCAGCACAACATCTTCTGCTGTCAGGCTTTTGTTTAACGCTTTTATCAGTTCATTTTTATTCTTGAAATAAAATCCGTTTTCACCAAACGCATCAACAGCATTGCCGCTCAACTGGCCGGTGGCATACAGCGCATCGATACCTGCCTCGCGCGCTTTCTCACCCATCTCACCGTGTAACTTTGCCGCCTCTTTTCCCAGCTCGGCCATGTCACCTAAAACCAGCACTGTTTTTCCCGCACCCTGCTCGCCCATCGCCGCCAGCACGTCGATAGCCGCAGCGACCGAAAACGGGTTGGCGTTGTAACTATCATCGATCACCTGAAAACCGGCGTCGGAGCGTTTTGCCGTCAGCCGGCCCTGAATATTTTCGAAAGCCGAAAGCGAAGCGACAACGACTGACAATGGCAGACCCAGTGAACAGGTCATCGCGGTTGCTGCCAGCGCATTCATCACATTATGTTCGCCGGGCACGCTGAGCATCAGCTCTGCCTGCTCGTTTTTTGTGATCAGCTGGTAGTGGTTATCCACGATATGTTTTGCATAAACATCGGCGCTTTTATCGCGCATGGAAAAGGTGATGATTTTTTTCTGCGCGCAATAGTCCAGCCAGAACGGAGCAAACTTGTCATCCCTGTTTATGATCGCAATGCCGTCATCGGGCAGGCCGTTATAAATTTCCGCTTTGGCCCTGGCGATATTTTCCAGCGAACCAAAACCTTCCAGATGCGCCAGCCCGGCATTGTTCACCAGCGCGACATCAGGGCGTGCGATATTTGTTAAATAATCGATTTCACCGACATGGTTCGCACCCATTTCGATAACGGCATACTGGTGCTGCTCAGTCAGTTCCAGCAAGGTCATCGGCAGGCCAATTTCATTATTGAGGTTACCTTTGGTCGCCAGCACGGCAGACGCGCCAACGTGGTCAGTCAAAATTTTGCCGCACATTTCTTTGACCGATGTTTTGCCATTGCTGCCGGTAATGCCGATCAGCTTGCCGGTGAACTGCTTGCGCCAGTGCGCCGCCAACTGCCCCAGGGCGATGCGAGTGTCTTCAACCTGCACCTGCGGCACATCGAGCGAAACCACATTGCTGACCAGCGCCGCGACCGCACCGGACTGGTTGGCTTCGGCGATAAACTGGTGGCCATCAAAACGCTCACCCTTGAGCGCGACGTATAAATCGCCCGGCTGAATATCACGGGTATCTTTGGAGACACCTGTCATCAGCACATCATCGCCGTGCAAGGTTGCACCCAGCGCCTGTGCGACCTGTGACATCATCATCACGTTATCACCCCTTCTTCACGCGCAGCCAGAAACTCGCGTGCAACACGACGATCATCGAATGCGATGTGTACATCACCGACGATCTGACTGGTCTCGTGACCCTTGCCCGCCAGCAGAACCACATCACCCGGTTGTGCGTTACTAATCGCAATATCGATGGCCTGGCGGCGGTCAAGGATAGCTTCGACATTTTCTTTTGATGAAAAGCCGGTCATCACTTCATCGATGATGACCTGCGGATCTTCATGGCGCGGGTTGTCGGTGGTGACGATAATCCGGTCGGCGTATTGTTCTGCGACTTTTGCCATCATCGGCCGTTTACTACGGTCACGATCACCGCCGCAGCCGAACACGCACCACATGTCACCGGTAAAATGTTCACGCATGGACTGACAAACCGCTGACAGGCCCTGCTCGGTATGCGCGTAATCCACGACCACGACAGGTTTGTTTGGCTCGGCAATAATTTCTACCCGACCATCAACCGAGTGAATCGCGGACAGGCTGCTAACCGCATGTTCGAGCGAAAACTGGCTGACCAGTAAAGTCGATAAAACCGCCAGCGCGTTGGAAACATTAAAACGACCCAGCAATGGCAGGTCGAAACAGACTTCGCCTTTTGGCGTGGCAACACAAAGGTGATAACCGTGCTCGAAAGGTTTTATCTCCTGTGTATTGACAAAATAATCGGCGAGCTCTTTATAGGCCGAAACATCTTTTTCCAGGCTGTAACCCCAGACGCAAACATGCTCGCGTACTTCAGCCGCCAACGTGCGGCCAAACTCGTCATCAAGATTGATCACCGCCGCACCTAAACCAGGGGTATAAAACAGCCGCCGTTTTGCCGCCGCATAATTTTCCAGCGAGCCGTGATAATCCAGATGATCAATCGCCATGTTGCTCAACACCGCAGTGGTAAAAGCAACACCGTTTACCCGTCCCTGATCAAGACCATGAGACGACACTTCCATGACCACATGTTTGGCACCGGCCTGCTGAATATCTGCCAGTGTTTTTTGCACCAGCAAAGCATCAACCGTGGTTAAACCTGTTGGATGAAGATCATTGATAAAACCATTACCCAGCGTGCCTAGCACGCCGCAGTGCACATCGTAAGCGTCCAGACATTGCGCCAGAAAATGCGCGATGGATGTTTTACCGTCGGTGCCGGTAACGCCGATGGTGTTTAATGACAATGATGGCTGGTCGTAATAACGCGAAGCGATAGCGCCAACTTTATATTTCAGATCTTCGCAATGCAGACATAAAACCTTGTTTGAAATCGAATCAAGAATCTCGTCACGGTTACCCAGGTCGCCATCCCACAACACCACGCTGACACCTTTGGCGACCGCGTCCTGCGCGTACAGCAGGCCGTGCGTATTGTAACCCTGGTGCGCAAAAAACAGGTTGCCGCTGCGTGCTTTCCGGTGATCCTGCACCAGACCGTTGACCGTTATATTCCGACACTGTTCGATCAGAGCATCATCGATAAAACCTTCGAGTAAAAAATCCAGTTCGACTTCTTTCTGCATCATGCCTTACCACCTTCAGCCGCCTTGCCGCTATGAATCTGCGAGGCTGGCGGTCGAGCGCCAGCATTCATTAATTGTTTTTTGTTAATTCTGTCGGGTGCAATATCCAGCAGGCGCATCGCACCGGACATGACCTGGCTGAACACCGGCGCGGCGACCAGTCCGCCAAAGTGTTCACCGTTTCTTGGCTCGTCAACCATCACCACCATTACCAGCTCGGGTTTATCGGCCGGCACCATGCCCGCAAAAATAGAAAGGTAACGATCTTCGGCATAACCACCGGCGATAAATTTATGCACGGTGCCGGTTTTTCCGGCGACGCTGTAATTCGCCACGCTGGCACGTTTACCGGTACCCTTGTCCGAGATTACACGCTGCATCATCTTGCGCACCGCGCGCGCGGTTTTAACCGACATCACTCGCTGACCTTCAACCACACGGTTTTTTTCGTCATCACCATCAATCAAAAAACTCACCGGGCGCAAAATACCATCTGCGGCAATCGCCGAATAAGCATGCGCCAGTTGCAGCGGCGTGACCGACACGCCATAACCAAACGCCATCGAAGCGCGCACAAAATCATTGGTTAATGCATTTAATGAAAGCCGGCCGCTGGCTTCACCGGGAAAACCACTGCCGGTCGTCACACCCAGGCCCAGTTTCTGATACATCGCCCACTGCTGTTCGGCATCCATCGCCAGCGCAATTTTAGCGATGCCGACGTTGCTGGATTTTTCCAGCACACCACCAACATCAAGATCACCATAATTTTTATGATCACGAATCATGTTGCCTTTAACGCGCATATAACCCGGCGCGGTTTCGACTTTATAAAACGGTTTCCAGCGACCACTTTCCAGTGCAGCGGCGATGGTCAACGGCTTCATGGTCGAACCCGGTTCAAACACATCGGTGACCGCACGATTTCTGGTCGCCTGTGGTTTTAACTGACGTCGGTCATTCACATTAAACGAAGGCTGGTTCACCATCGCCAGCACTTCACCGGTGCGCACATCAAGCACTACCGCAGAACCGGCGACCGCATTGTGTTTTAAAACAGCGGCTTTTAAAGTGCGGTAAGTTAAATATTGCAGACGTTTGTCCAGGCTCAGCTTTAATGACTTGCCAGGCTCGGCTGATTTGATGCGCTCGACATCATCAAAAGCGCGACCCAGACGATCACGGATGACACGCTTTTTACCAGGGTGACCTTTCAGCCATTCGTTATACGCCAGCTCGATGCCTTCCTGCCCGTTATCATCGATATCAGAAAAACCGATAACATGCGCAGCAACTTCACCGCTGGGATAATAACGACGGTACTCGTTTAACAGCGCCACACCCGGCACTTTCAACGCCATTACCTGATCAGCCAGTTCCGGTGGCGCATGACGTTTCAGATATAAAAACTCACGACTGCTGTGGCGCTTTATTTTTTCTTTCAGGCTGATGACATCCAGCGATAATAATTTTGCCACCACTTTCAATTCATCAAGATGATCAATTGCCACCTGCGGATTTATCCAGATACTATTAACCGGCGCACTGACCGCAAACGGTTCGCCGTTTCTGTCGACGATATCACCACGATGCGCAGAAATTGAAACTGTGCGCAACTGACGCGCATCACCCTGCTTCTCGAAAAACTCGCTGCTTAAAATCTGCATATCAAGCGTTTTCGCCAGCAGCGTGGTTGCCAGCAACATAAAAACCGTGGCCACAGACAAACGCCGCCATCTGGCCAGCGGTTTTATTGCCTGTTTTTTGTGACGGTAAGTTTTCATTGCTGCACAAACACCACATCGCCAGCTTCTGGCGTAATCATTGATAACTGTTTTCTGGCAACACGCTCGATGCGACCGTGTCCCGACCAGGCACTCTGCTCCAGTTGCAACTGACTCCATTCTGTATTTAACGCGTCCACTTCATACCTTAACTGCTGCACTTCAACAAAAAGTTTACGACTCTGATGTTTGCTGTAAACCAGCAATATTGCCGATGCCAGCACCAGACTAAACAAAAGTGTAATGACAATTAATATGCGCTGCCTTTCGCTCATGTTCGTCGCTCCAGCACACGCAAACGTGCGCTTCTTGCTCTCGGGTTTTGCTTCAGCTCTGCTTCACCCGCAACCACCGGTTTTGCCACCAGCCGAAACGGCACTTCGATATCTGCTTCCATCACCGGCAATCCGGCAGGCAGTTTCGGCCGGCTGGAAATATCACGCATAAAACGTTTCACGATGCGGTCTTCCAGCGAGTGGAAACTGATCACCGATAAACGCCCGCCTTCTGCCAGCACCGAAGCCGCGCCTTTTAGACCCTGCTCGATAGCGCGTAACTCCTGATTCACATAAATACGGATCGCCTGAAAACTACGCGTCGCAGGATGCTTGTGTTTTTCTTTTACTGGAATTGCATTTGAAACTATTTCGGCCAGGTCGCCGGTTTCGGTAATCGGCTGCTGCTCACGTCTTTCCACAATGGCTGTCGCAATTCGTTTGGCGAATTTTTCTTCGCCGTATCTTTTGAGAACATTTATCAGATCAACCGGTTTTACCCGGGCTAACCATTGTGCTGCCGTTTCGCCCTGCGCCGTATCCATGCGCATATCCAGCGGGCCGGAGCGCAAAAAACTGAAACCGCGTTCAGCATCATCAAGCTGTGGTGACGAGACCCCGAGGTCCATCAACACGCCATCAATTTTTCCGACCAGACCAAATTGCTCAACCACGCTTGCCACCTGATTGAAGTTACAGTGTTCGATTGTCAAACGCGGCTCGTCAGCAAAGTTCTGCCGGGCAAACTCGACGGCCTGCGGGTCCTGATCAAACGCGATCAACCTTCCCGTCTCATCTAACTGCTGCAAAATGGCGCGGCTATGACCGCCTCGGCCAAACGTTGCATCAATATAAATCCCCGAGGGACGAATATTCAGCGAGGCCAGCGCCTCATTTAAAAGCACCGGCTGATGATTAAAATCGCTCATGCGATAAAGCTACAGTGAGAGCTCTTCCAGCGCGGCAGGAAGATCACTCTCATCCGCCTTCACTGCTGCCACCCACTCTTCCTGACTTTGCACCCAGGTATCTTCGTCCCAGATTTCTAACTTTTTGCCCTGACCAATCAATACTGCTTTTTTCTTCAGCCCGGCGTAATCACGTAACATGGCTGGCAACAGAATTCTGCCCTGGCCGTCCATTTCAAGATCGGTGGCATGACCAATTAATAAACGTTGCAATAGACGCGACTGTTTGTTTAAGCTAGGCAGGTTATTTAATTTTTCTTCGATGATTTCCCACTCAGGTAGCGGGTAGACCAGCAAACAATGATCCTGATCAACAGTCACAACCAGACGGCCGCCACAGCTTTCCAGCAGACGCTCGCGATAACGCGCAGGCATTGCCATCCGGCCCTTGGCGTCTACAGCTATATTGTTGATTCCACGAAAATGCATTTGTTATTGTTTTTCTCTTTTATTTGCACTGAGCCATCGAGCAAGCTTTTTAACTTAAATCGATTTAGGGATGAGACAGATTAAACCATCCACAATTCCCCACTTTCCCCCACATATTGACACTATATGGATTTCACCTATCTATTGCAAGCATTTTTATGCGTTCAAACATAAAAAATTCTATATGCGCCAGCAACTTAGCGAATAATTAAGAAAAACAGAAAAAGCTAATAAAGGATATGTTTTTTAAATCATTGGCTTGATTATCAAAGCTAATAATTTACTTTAAGTGTGAACGGAAGTTGGCAGTTGGCAGTCGGCAGTTCTCAGTTAAAAAACAAACGCAGAAGCAGAAGTTCTGGCAATACTGTTCTTATTTATAACTTACTGATAACTGCAAACTGATAACTTTAATTTAGAGGGAGTCGGCCGATAAGCCGGGTTCTGTCGTGGGCAATCATTCATCTGGATACATGTCACCATGCATCTCAAGCAACCTACCCGGGAACAGCGCGGACCACGCATTATGTTCCCCTATTTGGTCTTGCTCCGAGTGGGGTTTACCATGCCACAAACAGTTACCTGTTGCGCGGTGCGCTCTTACCGCACCATTTCACCCTTACCAACAAAGTTGGCGGTTTATTTTCTGCTGCACTTTCCGTAGGCTTGCACCCCCCAGGCGTTACCTGGCACTCTGTCCTGCGGAGCCCGGACTTTCCTCCCCGAACAATACAAGATTATCCGGCGCGATTGCCTGGCCAACTCCCGAGCTGGATTTTACCCTATTAGCTCATGGTCAATACAGTTATTATGGATGATCACTTTCGGCCATGAGAAGGCTTTCAAAAACAAGTTTTTCCAGTGTCCGCCTTGTATCGATAGCCGATATGAGCATAAAACTCAATAAAGCAGATTATGAACCGTCATTGCCGGCGCTGGACGACGCAGTAGACGCCCCACCAGACGGTTAAGCTTGTGACTGCGCGGCAGAAAAGAAAAGCAGCATTTTTTTCGACAGTCCAGCTGGGCACAGGCGTGATTGAGCTGCCGGTTATCAGCGTCGATTTTGACCCCGTGACGAATTGCCTCGACCGCACGTTTGCGATTGCCGCTCTCCCACTCGGCGCAGGCCAGATTCAGGAACACTTCACCCTCAAACACTTCGTTGCTGGCGGCATCACGGCATAACAATAAACCATTTTTATTTGCGATAAGTACCTGCGCCAATCCATAAAAAGACAGCACACTGTTGTACTGTCCGTGATGCTCACTGATCGAATCAAGCACTATCTTAAAAGCGCGTTCAGCGGCTTTATAATCCTTTGCTTTGAGCGCATCTTTTGCATTTTGATAAGCTTGCATATCCATAAAACAATCTCCCGCTATTTCTTTCCAACAGAACATTAAATTTATTCTGCATTTTTCGCAACACAACTCTAACGATCAGTTAGGCTACACCGGTTGATCATAGATTACCATATACAGGACCCCCATGAGCTGGTTGCAAATCGCCATAAATACCACAAAAAATTACGCTGAAACAGCGGAAGACTGCCTGTTTGCAGCGGGCGCACACACCGTGACTTTAACCGATGCAGCCGACCAGCCCATTCTGGAACCCGGCCCGGATGAGACCCCGATCTGGAACACTGTTATTCTCACCGGCCTGTTCGATTTCAAAGATAACCAGCAAGCCCTGCTTGACGCCATCAAGCTTTGCCTCAACGATATAGAATTCAGTTGCAAGACAGAAATATTACAAGACCAGAACTGGACACGCGCCTGGATGGAACATTTTCACGCCATGCAGTTCGGCACGCGTTTGTGGGTGTGCCCGTTACACATCGAACCACCCGAACCTGATGCGATTAACCTTCGTCTCGACCCCGGCCTGGCTTTTGGCACCGGCACCCACCCGACTACCTCACTCTGTCTGCGCTGGCTGGATCAGAATATTCAGGCACATAACACTCTACTGGATTACGGCTGCGGTTCTGGCATTCTGGCAATCGCCGCCTGCATGCTCGGCACACAACAGACCGATGGTGTCGACATCGACCCACAGGCGCTGACCGCGACATTTGATAATGCACAGACAAATCAGGTGGCAGAAAAAATCAAAACATTCATGCCCGATAACTACCACCAGCAACATGCAGATAAACAATACGACATCGTGGTCGCCAACATCCTCAGCGGTCCGCTCGCCGAACTGGCAGCAATGTTAGCTAGTCACACAAAAACTGGCGGCGATATCGTACTATCCGGCATCTTGCGCGAACAGGCTGAGCCGCTGATAGAAACGTACAGTGAATATTTTGAGATGGACGCGCCCGAGTTTGAAGAAGACTGGGTGTTGTTGCATGGTGTGAAACGATAATGACGTATGTTTAAGCCTGTCTCTGACAACTCACGTTCATAAAAAAAATTAGCATAAGCAACAAAGATAAAAAGTTATTTCGCAATCAAACCTTTCGATCTCGATCTGAATTCTTTTATCAAATCTTCCGCTTCTGACTCAAACGAGTCGAAATCAGCTTTGTTTGCTTCATTCATGGCAGTCTCATCAATGCGATAACCCGACAGGCTAATGACGCGGTTTGGCTGCAAGGTGAAGTTGCGGCGGTATTCAATAAAATCTCGTTGCGTCTGTTTTTTGTACTGCTCGAACTCATCACGCATTTTCTTCTGCGCCTGATGTTGTTGCTGTTTAAATTGCGCAAAATCATTCATCACTTTTTTCTTGTGGATTTCAAACGCTGGGCCAGTGGATTCAATCTGCAACAAACCTTCTTTTAATGCCACAGACTCACCATTCTGCCCACTGTTTTCACTGATGATAAAAGTAGTACCGCGTACACCGATGGTGGCCGCTCGGGTTCTGACATGACGCGATTCACCGAACACTTTTTTGAAAGTAAAATAAATTTTTCCGCCAAGGTAAGAAAACCAGTTGGTTTTTTCAACGCGTAAACGACTTTTTTCATCAAGCGATGATAAAGCTCCATCATCAAAACGCAGCACCACTCGCGCATCTTTTTTAGTAACAATGGTATCCATTTCGTGCAACGGCTCATCCACTTTTTTTATGGAACGTCGCTCACCTCTGGCATTGACCACCTCAACATCACCGCTAAACTTCAGAATTTTTCCACGGTATTTTTCCTGGCCCGCCGCAGCCAGAGAGAACGACTGCAAAGAAATAAAAACACAGACCAGAAAGGTGACAAGTTTATTGTTAATCATTTTAATTTCATCCCGTAAATTAGAACCACTATACAAGGAACTTTACCGGCAACGCAAAAGTGCTTATGCCTGCCTGCTATCATTCACTGCAACGGCCTCACTATTGCTCAAGTTCTTCCCAGCGAGTATAGCAGTGCTCCAGACCAATCTTCGCTTCTTCCAGCTGTTTTTGCAGTTTGAGTATTTCGTCTTTTTCCTGTTTGTAAAACGTCTCATCTGCCATGAGATTTTGCAGACTAGAAACTTTATTTTCAAAAGTTTCGATCTGGGCAGGCAGTGCATCCAGTTCACGTTGATCTTTATAACTCAACTTTTTAGCTTTGGCTGTTTTGCTCGACTCCGCAGATTTATTATCAAGCGTTTTTTTCTGCGCTACACTATTTTGTTTTTTGGTTTTATCTTTTGCCTGCCTCAACCAGTCATCATAACCGCCGACGTATTCGTTCACCTGCGCATGACCTTCAAATACCAGAGTACTGGTGACGACATTGTTAACAAATTCACGGTCGTGACTCACCACCAGTACTGTGCCGTTGTAGTCCATCACCAACTCTTCTAGCAGTTCCAGTGTTTCGATGTCCAGATCATTGGTAGGTTCATCGAGCACCAGAATGTTGGACGCTTTAGAAAAAAGCTTCGCCAATAACAATCGATTGCGCTCACCACCGGACAACATGCTTACTGGTGAACGTGCGCGTTCTGGCGCAAACAGAAAATCCTGTAGATAACCAATGACGTGTTTTCTATTGCCGTTGATCTCAACAAACTCTCTACCCTGCGACAGGTTGTCGATGACACTGGCTGCGTCGTCCAGCTGCGCACGGAATTGATCGAAATAAGCCACTTCCAGTTTGGTGCCATTTTTGATGGTACCAGAGGTGGCTTTCAGATTACCCAGCAACAAGCGCAGCAAGGTGGTTTTACCAACACCGTTTGGCCCGATGATGCCGATCTTGTCACCGCGTAAAATCGTGGTGTTTAAATTTTTGATCAGCGGCTCGCCCCCGTATTCAAAACAGACGTTTTCCGCTTCGGCTACCAGTTTGCCCGAACGATCAGCCTGCGCCACGTTCATAGAAACCTTGCCAACCTGATTACGCCGCTGGTTTCGTTCAACACGCATTTTTTCCAGGGCGCGTACTCGGCCTTCATTACGTGTGCGCCGGGCTTTGATGCCCTGTCGAATCCAGACTTCTTCCTGCGCCAGCTTTTTATCAAAATGCGCATTCTCGACTTCCTCAGCGTGCAACGCTTCGGCCTTACGGCGCAGATAAGTATCGTAATCGCCGGGGTAGCTGGTCAGGATACCGCGATCAAGTTCGATGATGCGGGTCGATAAGCGGCGCATGAAAGAGCGGTCGTGGGTGATGAACATCAGTGCGCCTTTGTAATTCAGCAACTGCTCTTCCAGCCACTGAATGGCGCTCAGATCAAGGTGGTTGGTCGGCTCATCGAGCAGCAGGATATCGGGTTTTATCACCAGCGATTTGCCCAGCAGCACACGGCGTTTCATGCCGCCGGAGAGCGAGGTGTAATCCATATCACCGTCAAGTTGCATGCGACTCAAAACTTCTTCCACCTGCTGATTGAGCTGCCAGGCGTTGTGGATGTCGACCTGGTTCTGCGCACGCTCCAGTTCCGCCGTGGTCTGCTCGTTGTGGTTCTCGGTAAAATTGTGCAGCGCGTGGTGGTAATCCTGTAACAGCCTGGCGTTTTTGCCAAGACCCGTAGCAACAATATCAAAAATGCTGCCCTGTAGATCACCTCGCGGCTCCTGATCAAGCACAGCAATTTTCAGATTTTGTTTGAACTCCAGATCACCGCTGTCAGCTTTCACCTCGCCAGAGATGACTTTTAACAAAGTGGATTTTCCGGTACCGTTGCGCCCCAGCAAACATAGCCGCTCACCGGCTTCGATGGAGACACTGATACTTTCTAAAATGGCAGGGCCGCCAAAACCAACGTGAATATTTCGTAAACGTATTAAAGACATCGGCGAATTTTACAGCATAGAGGCGCGTATAAACTAAAAGAATGAAAAGATTATTGTCCACAGATGAACGCAAATAAAAACGAGTCAAAAAACCTTTCTGTAAAATAAGTAAAACACAGGTGACTTTAAAAACAAAAACCTTTCTTTGTGTTTGTTGAGGTCAGCACTTTCTTTTTGTTTTTTATTTGCGTCCATCTGTGGACATAAGATATTTTTCACAAAAAAAACCGGCGCATGGCACCGGTTAAGAGATGAGAGTCTTACTCATTGGAGAGTGATGAAACATGAGCCCTATTCAATATTTCATCATGACCAACATATCCATGTCGATTAACTACTCAATCGATTGAATACATGTATATCCAATGCAGCTATCATGCCAAAAATACAAGCTGGTCTGGCCTATCACTTCGTAAACACTTGGCGAGACAGATAAACACTCAGTATTTCATGCTCGTAAAAAATAATAAACAATGACAAAACGTAGACGGGAAAATGGGCGCAAAATACCGTTGTAACAAATACCGACATAATACCCCGGAGAAGCAGGTAACAACCCTATAAAAACAACAGCTTACAAATAAATGGCAGCTGTAATGTTTACTGACACTTTTACAGGTTGATGCCGCTTAAGCGAGCGACCAGCAAAAACATCTCAGGCGAAAAAATCAACTCAGGTATCGTAATTCAATACTGGTGCCAACCAGCGTTCGACGACCTTGAGATCATCGCCTTTGCGTTTCGCGTAATCTTCCACCTGGTCCTGCTGGATTTTTCCCGCGCCAAAATATTTCGCATCGGGATGTGAGAAATAGAAACCTGAAACCGCAGCTGTTGGCATCATGGCAAAACTTTCAGTGATGCTGATGCCAGCGTTTTTATCCGGCTCGATCAACGACCACAGCGTGGCTTTTTCGGTGTGATCGGGGCAGGCAGGATAACCCGGTGCCGGGCGGATACCCTGATAGGTTTCTTTGATCAGTTCATCGTTCGAATAGTTTTCATCCGGGGCGTAAGCCCAGAATTCTTTGCGCACTCGATGGTGTATACATTCGGCAAACGCTTCAGCCAAACGGTCGGCCAGCGCTTTTAGCAGGATGCTGTTGTAGTCATCGTGGTCAGCTTCAAAACGCTGCACGTGCTCATCGATACCGATACCAGCGGTCACGGCAAACGCGCCGACGTAATCCGCTTTACCGGAATCTTTTGGTGCGACAAAATCGGAGATACAGCTATTGGGGCGGTCAGATGGTTTTACCATTTGCTGACGCAGATGATGCAGCACGGCTCTAACTTCGGCGCGCTCGTCATCTTCATAAATCTCGATGTCGTCTCCGATACTGTTGGCCGGAAAAAAGCCGATTACCGCTCTCGCCTGCAGCCATTTTTCATCGACGATCTGCTGTAACATTTTTTGTGCATCATTAAACAGCGTGGTCGCTTCTTCACCAACAACCTTGTCGCTTAAAATTTTTGGATACTTACCTGCCAGTTCCCAGGCATGGAAAAACGGTGTCCAGTCGATGTACTCACTGATCTCCGCCAACGAATAATCATCAAATGTTTTGATACCGAGGAAGGCCGGTTTCGGCGGCGTATAATTTTCCCAGTCACCTTTGTAAGCATTGTCACGCGCCTGCTGCAGAGTGAAGGTTTTCCGGTTGGCGGTGCGTTTGGCGCGTTGCTCGCGCATGGTGTTATATTCGTCTTTCAGGCCTTTTACGTAATTATGTTTGCGTTCATCACTTAACAAATCTCCAGCGACACCCACCGCACGTGAGGCATCAGGCACATACACCACGGCATTATTATATTTAGGATCGATTTTTACTGCGGTATGAATACGTGAAGTGGTCGCGCCACCAATCATCAACGGCAGGTTCATATCCAGACGCTGCATCTCTGATGCCATGTGTACCATCTCATCCAGTGATGGCGTGATCAGACCGGACAGGCCGATAATATCAACATCGTGTTTTTTCGCTTCACTGAGAATGGTTTCCGCCGCCACCATGACGCCGATATCAATCACTTCATAGTTGTTACATTGCAGCACCACGCCAACGATATTTTTGCCGATGTCATGCACGTCGCCTTTTACCGTGGCCATCAAAATCTTGCCATTGGTCTGCATGTCGCCGCCTTTCTCAGCTTCCAGATAAGGCATCAGATATGCCACCGCTTTTTTCATGACGCGGGCCGACTTCACCACCTGCGGCAAAAACATTTTGCCTTCGCCAAACAGGTCGCCAACGGTGTTCATACCATCCATCAACGGGCCTTCGATCACGTGCAGGGTCAACTCGGCCTGCTGCCGCGCTTCTTCGGTATCTTCGTCGATATAATCGGTGATGCCTTT